>Ga0315914_1007829_pt1 | contig 14590 bp, 7 predicted proteins | sample MpolenodulesMG_FD_203920 | JGI IMG/M metagenome (GOLD analysis project Ga0315914, IMG submission 203920) | Medicago polymorpha root nodule microbial communities from Los Angeles, California, United States - elongated nodules | ecosystem: Host-associated > Plants > Roots > Nodule | place: USA... | reverse complement strand
GGTTGAAAGCAAAAAATGTGGGCTTTCCTTTTGGTTATCATATGTGGTGGCAGCGTCCCTTAGTTTGTTTGGGGATTGGCTGATTTGCTCTTTTGTTTTCCTTTTCTGTTTTGATCGGAACTTTGTTCTAACTTTGTTTTGTTTTCTTTGGCACTTCTTGTGCTAGGGGTACAAAACTTTTGTTAATATATCTCATTTTGGCTTCTTCAAAAAAAAAAATATTCTTCAATAAAAATAATAATATAACAAATATAACAAAAAAATTTATCTTTATTAATAACATCAACAATATAATATTATTACATGAAAATTTGTTTAATGATATAATTGAAATAATAAATAGGACAGCCAAAATTTTTCTTAACCCCTATTTTCTTTATATATATTATAGATAATAAAAAAAACGCAACTCACAGCACAACGAAAAACGAGTCTTTGTTTTTCACTTCTCTCAATGAAAATATGAACATCGGCGGTGGAAGTTGTAGAGTAACCAATCAAAGTTTATGTATAGAATTTGTATATTAGAGTTACCAATCAAATTTTATTAAATCATCACCTTTTTATATGATAGGTAAATGAAATTGCATGTTTTTTTCTCTCCAATATATGCATTATATTTTAATTTTATTCTCATTAGACAATGTTTTGCATCCAATTGTTTTAATTTTGATTAGTCAATCATTAAACTGTGTTAAATATATAATGAATAATTAAAAAAACAACTCATGAATCTTTACAACGTAAATGATACGTACTAAAAAAAATTATTGTTTTTTTTTGACAAAAAAAAAATCTAGTACCCTTATGGACTTTATTTTAATGATTGGTGACTGAGTGTCTAAGAAATCTATATTTTTTTTTTTCTTTTTGTCTAAAACCTGACTACTAGGTGAGCCTTGTACTTAGAAACCGAACCATCAGGTTTTTGTTCATTTTTTCAATATCTAAATACAATCGATTAGTTTGCAACCACGAGACAAGTATACTAAGTGTCATGTTCTGTTAGACTCTAGAGAATCCATTTCATCGTTTATTGCTTTACCGTTCATTTCAAGACAGTAAGATGTGGTTGTTTCATGAATAATTATGTACACTTCATAAAACTCATTGAACATGTGGGGCCCATATTATGTGCTTCTATCACCACGAAAAAGTTTGGCACGACAAATATTAAAATCACACAAATTGTAAAACAAAAAGAGAATTTTAATTTTGAACATACCTTCAATGGTGTCGTATTTTCCAAGAAGATTACAGGACACACGAGTTTCTCTTTAAATCTGAGTGAAATCGGTCTTATTCAGTAGAAATCTATAAACAAGATTATTTCTTATCTATGGAGCATGCATCATGTCCTAGAGAATAATTTCCCTTTCGGACGTGAATTACAACTCCACATCTCCAATGCAACTACTTTAGTGTTGTAAGAAGATTCTAACAACACTTACTTCTTTTTAGCAGTAGCATATGTTTTGAATCATAACACAATCATAGTAGATGTTGATGTTGACCCATCATTCACTTCAATCAACTAGATTGATTTAACTAGTCATAACGGTGAATTTCTCTTTAGTATGGTTAGGTTGTGGAGTAGCACTTTACATGTTCCTATACTTGCAGGACATATGACCTGATATCTCACAATTGTAGTAAATAAATTGTGAATCAGTTTCATTTCTTGACGGTGACTGATCATTTTTATTGTAGGGCCTTTTTGGGGTTTCTATTCTTGTGGCAGTTGAAGTTCTTGTTCCCAATGCGATTCTGATTTTTGATAACCAAATTTCAAAACAGATTAAGAGTGGCGTATGTGAATTCCTTAGTGTTTAGGGACTAAGAAAGAACAAGCCTTCATCGTTTAAGTTGAAAGATGTATTTCAATAGTTTGATTTATCCTTGTTGTATTTAGGGACAACAAAACTTCAATAAGTAATTTCTTCGGTAGACATAGCAGAACGAAACGTCTTACAAATATCTCAAATAATAAAATATATACATATATTTTTGAATAAAATATATATTTTTTCAATATTGCTTACTTCGTTCACATAAACACTTTAATATGTGTGATTCATCCAATGTAGGGCTTCTATATTTTTTTTTAATTCACACAACACTAGTTATATCAAATGTAAGAATTTGTGTTTAGTCTTTTAACTCAATTCTCACACATGTTTCAACATTAATTTAACAACTTTGAAGCAATGATCATTCAAAAAAAAACTTTAAAGCAGTCATTCGCTTCAAAGTTCATTTGTGAAATCAATCACTACTCAAAGGAATTAATCAACCTTAGATCACTAAGCAAAGCAATTTTTTTATTTTATATTAAGGAAGCAAAGCAAATTTTGTTACTCAGTGGTTGCCACCTCGATGTCTTTTTCTTTCTTTCTTCTCCCGGGCTATAAATACTCTTCTCAAACTCAAATTCTCTCCTTCACAATTCACTCAAACTATATCCATAATTCCTCTACTTATTTCTTTGTTCATTGATTTACACTGTTAGAACAAACCTCTGCAGTTTCCATCCATTGATAACTCATCATTAGTTCACTCGCACGAATTTAAGGTATGCCGTATGCACTAAAATTTAAAAACTTTGGGATCGAAAAATTAACAAAGACATAATTAAAACAGAAGTGGTACTATGTGAGACAATAATTTGTGGTGCATTCATTTCTTCTCTTTTTACTATTTTTTTCTTCTTTAATTGCAATATTCACTTCTTCTCTCTTTTAAAAAGTATATTCATTTATTCTCTCTTTATTAATTTGTTCTTCTTTAATTGCATAATTCATTTCTTCTCCTTGAGATTAATTTCATTTGTTTTGATCCATTGTGCTGTTGGTTTTATTTTATATATATGTATGTATGTATATATATGTTGTCGTGTTTTATGAACATTTATTTAGTTTTGTACCCAAAATTTATTTACTTTGGCTTCCAAGTTATTTTATTTTTACACTAGAGTGATGGTGGGCATGCTCATTGTGCGCCCAAAATTTATTTACAAATGTAAAAATTTACAATTTTTCGACTAGCTATAGTGTGGCGTGATTTAACAAATAAGTAGTATATGTTTGATTTACCTCACCATTTGCTTAAGTTGCACAAAGTTAAAACAAAAAAAAATATATAGTACTTTTCCATGCCACTATTTTATCTTTTAGAACATCAAAATATACAACATTCTCACTAATAATCTTGTAGGTCTGTATCACAAGTTTGAGCTTTTAGTTGTGAGTATCTTCAACCAAAATGGGATCAAGTGGTGAGAATATGACAAAGAAAACGTTGTCTGTAAAAGTCAGCAATCCGGAAGTGGGTAACTTGAAAGCTCTCGGTAGCCTCTTAATAGGTGAGAACCGTGAGAAGTTTGTTAAGCGATATGGGAATATTCTTGACTTTCTGGAACTAGATGTTCAAGTTGATGCTATTAACTCGTTGGTGCAATTTTATGACCCCGATCTACGATGCTTTATTTTTAAAGACTTTCAGTTAGCCCCTACCTTGGAAGAGTTTGAGCAGATTCTAGGGTATCCATTAGAGAAAGGGAAGCCTTATTGTTACCCAGGAAAATACCCCGGAGTACAAAAAATTGCTAATGTGTTAAAAGTCAATGATATTCAAAATTTGAAAGATATGATTCAAAATAGAAAAGATACTTCTGGGTTTCCAAGGAGTTTAATTGAAGAAAAGGCACGATGCTTGGCGGCAAATGGGGATTGGGTTGCCTTTAGGGATGTGCTAGCACTTATTATCTACGGGACAATCTTATTCCCGAGAGCACAGGAACTCATAGATTTTGCAGCAATTGATGTATTCCTAGCTTACAGGGATAATGGAGAGAATCCAACATACGCTGTTCTTGCTGATGTATATTATACGCTAAATTATTGTTATGAGAAAAAAGGCAAGAGAATTTTGTGTTGTCTACCAGCTTTATATGTTTGGTTGGTAACTCACATATTCAAAAGTGGATGCAAGAGGAGTTGCCCTATTAGGGATTTTATGATGTGTGATGTAAAGCCTAAAACAAGACAAGATTGGGCTGAATATATGGTAAATCTTGATGCAGGAAAGGTGCGGTGGTCTCCGAAATGGAAGGACATAGACCATATAATTTTTAAATGTGGAACATTCCCTAATGTACCACTTATGGGGACTAAAGGTGTAATAAACTACAACCCAGTTTTGGCTTTGAGGCAACTAGGTCATCCTCACAGGGGAGAACCTGCTAAGGAAGCATTAACTACTTTTGTTATATATGACATGGATGCAGAAATTGCTGAGACAAGGAGAGTAAAACAAGCTTGGAATGATATTGTCAAGGTGGAGGGACGAGAAATTGGAAAGAGAAGTTGTGAAGCAAATACTAATTATCGCTTATGGCTTAGAGAAAGAGTTCAGAAGGTCAAGCTTCCCTTCCACCATTTAGTATCAAATGTTGAATAGACATAGCTGCAACCTCTAATTGATATTGAAGAAGTGTGTGAATCAAAAGAAGAAAAGGAAAAGCAAAAGTTAGGAGAAGAAAAAAAAAGGAAAGTTTAGAAGGAGTAACTTTTGAATTCCTGCATAGTCACCTCAATAATATAATGTTCCTTTTGCTCTACAGCTACACAATTCTCTTAGTCATAGGTTGATAGCTACCTACAATTGTCCCTTAGTACTAGGATTGAGTTCTTATCGTATATGTATTGGAATATGTTATGAAATAAAGGCGGAGAAATAATATGTTCAATCATTGGATGACTTTTAGCGGACGCCTAATTTTTTGCCTAATTGTTTTGCCTAGAATGCTTCAGATGGCTTCATGCGTTCTATGATCTTCTTCTTCTTCTTCTTCTTCATCTTCTTCTTCTTCCCTCCTCCTCCTCCTTCTTCTTCCTCCTCCTCTTCCTCACAAAAAGTTATGTTTATGTGTTTAATGCATGTTCTTTTTGTCTATGTTTTTTTTTTAATCTGTAGGGTAGGTATTATTGTTATTATTATTATTATATTTTGTATATGCTTGTTATGTTCATTTTGCATCTTGGGTGCTTTAACCTATTGTTCTCATTCACACCACACTTTCACTTTCGCAAGTTGAGCTTCATACCCGGGCTTGAGTGAAACTTAGGATTACTTAGAGGTTGTGTAGTGTTAGCCTATCCTGTTTTGTTAGCATGAAGATCTCGCCTACAGTAGATTCCTTTTGAAAGTATTGTCACTTCCAATAGTGTACCTATTGTTGTTGGCAATATTTCAAAAAGGAATCTGTGACTACAATTAATAAGGGTATTTTAGTAAATGATACTAATTTTAGCATTGAAATCAACACAATCAATCATTTCTTTAAAATCTGTGCACAAACCTTCAACTACTATTAGGTAGAGACGGAGGAAGCATAAAGAATAACGGTATATATATGTAATATAATAACTATATGATGCATTATTAGGATAAATTATATATTAAATTTTAAAATATATATATATATATATATATATATATATATATATATATATATATATTAAATCATATTTTATTACAATCGGTCTGACCCTGGTTTGACCCTTAAACCTTGAACCCATACTTACACCGGTTTAATGTGCGGTTCAATTTTGATTACCCTGATAAATTGATTGCAGTAGATATAAATCTTGATGTTACATTTAACTTGACAAAATCACACGCACGCACGTGCACACACTCACACACATATTGTATATGATTAAATTCATGAAGAACATCATATATAATTATTTAAAAAAAATTACTTTTAGCTTAAAAAAAAGCTAATAATAGAGATATGATTGTTGTCCTAATAATAGCTAAAAAAAGTTTACTTCCCTTTAAGTTTTATTTCCCAATTATCCATATTCACACAAAGCATACATGCATTGCATCCACGTGCATAAAATCATTTTCTTAATATACAAGTTTGTTTCAGGGAATTGCAAAGGCTAAAATTGTGTTGCAAGTGTCTAACAAATTGAACATGGGCTTTGAGAAAAGAAGAACTCTGTCATTGAAAGTTGAGCTCCCAAATTTGGAAAGTCTTGGTGATTTAAGCGCCGAGTTAACAACAATTCCAAAGAGTTCTTTTATCTTCAAGTATGGTGACATCCTTGACCTCTTGTTCACCAATGTCCAAGCAAACGCTATCACATCATTATCACAGTTATACGACCCTCTGATGAGAAGTTTCATATTCCAAGACTTCCTACTAGCACCCACAATTGAAGAGTTCAAAAGGATTGTGGGAATTCCTCCAAAAGGCAGGGGTCCATATGTGGAAATTGGCCATCCTCCAAAAGTTGAAAAATTGGTTGAAACTCTAAACATTAAAGTGTCTGGATTTGCTAGCAATGTGAAGACTAGAAGGAAAGCTCCCGATTTCCTCCAAAGTTATCCAGAGAAAAAGGCTCGTGAGTTTGCCGTGTCCTGAGATATGAAGTCCTTCAATAATGTGCTAGCCCTCCTAATTTATGATTTGGTACTGTTCCCATCAACCGAAAACTTTGTTGATTGCGCTGCAATCAGTGTCTTTTAGGATGTCCTTACGAAAGACAAAGAACCAGTTCCCGCACTCTTGGCCAATGTGTACTACACGCTTCACATGCGTCACGAGAAGCAAGGTGGCAATATTATATGTTGTTTCCCTTTACTCTACCGTTAGTTCATATCTCACATGCGCAAGGACCAATCACAGATGAACAAGATGGATAAGTACGAATGGTCTCTCAATTTTTGGCATCCCTTACCGAAAACGTGATCCATTGGTATCCAAGCAAGCTCGACATCAAAGAAATTGTCATCAGCTGAGGGAAATTCCCAAATGTTCCACTCATAGGGTCCAAAGCATGCTAAAACTACAATCCAATTTTGGCTCTAAGACAGTTGGGGCATCCTATGTGGGAGAAGCCCGAAGAGAAATACTTAGAATGTCTAGTGTTACATGACATGGGTGCGAATAACCATGGGATGTTACAAAAGATTATTCAAGCTTGGGGAAACGTTAACAAGAAGGGAAGTGATTGGAAATGCAAGGTTGGCACCAACAAAGAGACTTAGCGACAGTGGGTCAAAGAAAGAGTCCAAGTGGTGAAACTACCATTCATTGTCAAAGATCATATTCCACTTAGGCCCCCCAGGCCTATTCCTATATCAATAGAGGAAGCAGATGAGCTCAAAGCAACCATTGCACAACTCAACAAAGAAAAAGAGGAGTTGCAAGCTATTCTACTAAAAGCTACTCAAGAAAACTGCGAGTTGAAAAGGGAAGGAATCCGAAAGGACAAAATCATTGAGAGTAGCAACAAAAGGCTAAGTCTTGAAGAGGACGAAAAAACGCAAGGTGCAAGGATGTTTGGGTGGAGTAATGGTTACCTACACCGGTCTGACCCCGATTCGACCCTTAAACCTTTGAACTCATACCTACATCGGTTTAATGTCCAGTCTGATTTTGATTACCCTAATAAATTGATTGCAGTAGATATAAATCTTGATGTTACATTTAACTTGACAAAATCACACCACGCTCGCGCGCGCACACACACATATTGTATGATAAAATTCATGAAGAACATCATATATAATTATTTTAAAAAAAAAAGTTTACTTTTAGCTTAAAAAAAAAGCTAATAATAGAGAAATGATTGTTGTCCTGATATGATTTGTTAAAATTTTAGCCAATTTTTTGTTTAATACTCTGATGTGATTTTAATAATAGTTTTGAATAATAGAGAAATGTTTTAATAATAGTATAGAATTTTCTGATTTTTTTTGGGTGCTTTGGAGGCTTTCTTCATTTTGGCTAACCTTGCCAATTGTTAGTGCGTTGTGTTTAATGTGGTGGGGTTTAGGCTCTGAAATCAGGTTCTTCACTTTAATCCTTTTAAGTGCTGTTCTCATTGTTTGTAAATGTGTTGCATAATGCATAATGCATGCATTCATTAAGAGAAAGTAGAGAATTTCACATGTTATTTTCAAACTTCAGGACAAAGGGTAATTGGAGAGAACCTATTGTGTTTCTTGTTGTATTTTCTAGCTAGTTGGTTTTCTTTAACTTACACGTCTTGTGACCAACCCGTGGTAATAATCAGCTTCTCCCCCCTCTTAGTCTCAGATCTGCTGTGTTAGCACATCCATCATCATACATCAAACAAAGGTATGTATTTTCGTTAAACCCTTTAATATTAAGGATAAATAAATAAGTTAAAAGTTATTTGTACCTTCTTGGACTACTGTCTCTATGTATATTTTGAAATGTTATTCTTGTATGATTGTAAATAGGTTGCGGAGCTTGATACTACCATTCTGCAGGAAGAAATAACAAAACTTTGCTCAGATTATTTGTAAGTTGCATCTACACTTTCTGTCATTAATCGGTATACAGATAATATAAGAAGCTATCTCTTTCTCTTGTCCAAATATTGGTTCAAATTTTGATTTTCATAATATTTTTCATATCGTGCAGAAGGAGAAAAAAGATAGAGCACATCTCCTCAGCTTCTCTCCCTCTCAGTCTCAGGTAACTCTCACTATTTCTTGTTGTGTGTGCGTGCACACGCGCACGCTCGTGTGATTTTGTCAAATATAATATAACATGAAGATTTTTATTTACTGCAATCAATTTACAATAAAAGGAAAAAGTGCTATTGTCTAGCAAATGGTCACTAAAAGAGTAACTAGGCCTAAGACAATTCCCTGTTTTGCGCTGCACTCCTCATACTAGTGTGTTATATGCCTAGTTTGTTATCAAAATCAATATTTTTAAAAACCCATTTTAGAAATTCACCTCCAATAATTTGAGAGAGATTTAATTTATTTGGAAAAAGAACACAGAAATTGCAAAGTGAAGAAGAAGAAAAATGGATAATCAGATTGTGAAGAAGTGCTTGAGCTCTTCCAAATGCAATATGTCCCTTCCCTCTTCGCTTCGTATGAGACAATTATACATGTCTAACCTTTAATTTAATTACCTGTTTGTTTCTGACTAAACTTTTAATCTTTTGTTTATTTAAATTTGTTCCGTGTATGTAATGCTTTGGAGATCAAACCAATTTTTGTTGTTGAAAGAAGATCAAACCAATTTATAAACTAATTAAACAACTTTACATGCATGTATATTATTATAAGAGCAATACTATATCTCTAGAAAATTAACATCAATAATTCTTCAAGAATAAAGAGCAGTCAATTACAATGCACTATTTGTTACAATTCAAGGAGGTGTGGCTGAAAAATAGAAAGGGAACAAATAAATCATGCAATTAAAACTTGTCAAAACTTGTCAGCTGTGTCTTGAAAAATTCTTGATGCTATCTTTCTAGATAAATAGCATTTTTCTTATTATAAAGTTAAAATAAATTTTGAGAGCAGTAAATTGACTGCAGTAGACAAAAATCTTCATGTTATATTTAATTTGACAAAATCACGCGCGCGCACAAGTACACTAGCATTCTTTAAAATACACTAGTTATAACTTCATTCAGAGCTTGTAGATTTGAAGAAGAAAAAAAAGTATTCTCACTTTTAAAAATACTTTTGATTTTCAATGAGTTCTTTTTTCTGATTAACTTTTATTACTTTGTATTAATATGGGGGGACCAAGAAATTGCTACTTTGTATGATTATGATGTGGAAACCATTTAAGTTACTTCTACTGTGTCAAGATAAAGCTTTTACCAACCCTCTTGTTTTTTCTTCAAAAAAGAGTGCCATTTCCTCCGTGGAATTTAAGAATCTTGCCTAATAATTCTGTTTTAGGATGTTAGGTTTTTCATTGCTAAGTTCAGTCATAAACTAGGCTTTAATTGCTTAATTTGTTTAACAAAGATTTGTTTCTACTACTTCCACCGTTTTAAAATGAGTGTCGCTTTAGTCAAAAAAAAATTGTTTCAAAATGAATGTCACTTTACATTTCCAATACAACTTTAATTTTTTTCTCCCAACTTTACCCTCAATAAATACTCAAACTTTTCTCTCGCACAATTTTCAATGCAACTTTAATTTTGTCTTTTTCTCGGGCATTTTAGTAAAAGTGTTATGTCTAATGATTATTTCATTACATTTCTTAATATGTGTGCAATTGGCTAAAGCGACAATCATTTTGAAACGGATGGAGTATAATGTAGGCTAGAAATGCCCAATATTGAAGCTTTGTCTGTTACCAATTCTCAAACTAGATGGTTTACCCGTCATCTAAGGAGTTTGAATGTCGTACTTATTTAGATATGCGCATGCACGCGCTCGCGTGCACAGACAACTATACAAATAATCGAGTCAATATATGAACGAAGTGAGCCAAACTATATAGATAGTTCAAGTTCAACGCATTTAGTTAAAAAACTTAATTTTCAATTCAAGTTCCAACCGAAATTCGAATTACTAGAGTCCCTTCCCCTAAAAACCAAAGGATTAACACACAAAAAAAAATGTCTTTATTATATCCTTCACAATTAAATTAATTTTTAAAATTTTAAATCTACGCCACAATTTAAGAAACTAAACAACTAATTACAAATTTTAGTCATTCTTTTTTCTAAACTAATTTTTCTTGAGAAGTGTAAACATTATAAAATTAATTAAAATCAATAAAATATATTAAATTGACATAATATAAATAGAAAATGTGATATTCCCGTCTTTTCGCTAATGTATATATATACACAGAATGAAAATAATTCTTATAAATTGAAGAAAGTATACATGCTTATGGAAATTAAATTTTGCTAAATTTTAGGAGCATACCTCACATCCCTTAAAATGAATTCACGGTTATGAGACATCTTTAGGTGAATGGTACCAATACCTTGGACCTTGTAAGCCTTGTGGTTTTCGAGTCGAACAACTCCATCTTCTTTTTAACTCCAAAGTCTCAAAATACTTCTTTCTAGGACACATGTGATAAGAGCAACCGAAGTTCAAGACCCAACTATTTTTCGGTTCCCAACTTGTGGCCGCTGGTGCACCCGCACTCTCTTAATATTTTCATCGGAAGCTACTGTAACTTGAACCAAAGAACTACCATCCCCATCGTTTTAGTACAATCCCTCTTGAAGTGACCGGGCTTATGGCAAATGAAACATCGGTATTTCGATTTAACAAAACCCTTGAACTTAGACTTAGGCCTTGACTACACCCCTTGCCTTTTCCTATATGCTTACTCCTTCCGCTTGTAACATTCAAGCCATCACCACTTTCATCAACCTTTCAATCTTTGAACTTGGTTAACTCCTTGGTTCTCAAATTCGTTTAGACATCCTCCAAAGTAGTGGTGCCTTCCTTTCTATAGAGGATGGTATCTTTAAAGTGCTCAAAAGACTTCGGTAAAGAACATAGTAACAACGAATCCTTGTCTTTATCTTCCACATTCACTTCATGTTTGCCAAGTCATCCAAAATATTGTGGATTCCATCAAATGCTCCACTATCTTGAATGAGTAGAGTTGTTGTTACAAAAATTGTCTATGAGCTTAAAATTTTGTCATGTACAATGACTCCAACTTAGCCCACATCTATGTCATAATAGTCTCCCTCGCGACATCCTTTAAAACCTTATCTTTGAGACAGAAAACAATAGCACTATTTGCCTTGTCTATCATCTCATCTTCTCCGCTTGTGTCAAGTTAGCTTACGTCGAATTTGCCTTGTCTATCATCTCACCTTCTCCGCTTGTGTCAAGTTAGCTTACGTCGCAGCTTCACCCTTTAATGCTTCAACACACTTTTATTGTGTCAAAACCGCTTGCATCTTAACCTTCCCTAACCCAAAATCATTTCTTCCGATTAACTTCTCGATGTCCCACTTGGAACCCATGATGCACACTTAAGCAATTTGCCCAATTGCCTCACAGTGGGTGCCAATTGTTGCGAATTCGAACAATAAAATCACACCAATAAACTTAGATGTGTGGAGCAAAGGAAGTAGTAATCAAGAGTAAAGTAGCCTCAAACAACAACAAAAATAAACAGACCTAGGTCTAAGTGTGAAGCAACACCACAAGCATATCCAAATCAACAAAGATAAGAAAGAAGAGAGAAACAGTGCACCAATATTTGTTTACCCGGTTTTGATAAATTTATCCTACATTTGAGGGAGAGAACGGCTTTCTAATCCACTATGTAATGAGTGATACAAAGAGGTTACAAGATGTTATCCTACAAGGTCACTAAGAACATATCCTAATTTCTACTCATTTTTCAAGTCACTCGAACACACAATAAATCATAAGAGAAAACACTAAAGAATTTTTTTTTTTAACATTCCCCTAATAAGATCTCACTACCTAAGGAGTTTGTGAAATGTTTTCCAACCCTAGAACCTCTCAAAAACGCTCAACACTAAAGTTTTCTTCTTTGGTTTACCAAAGTTCTCTCTCTTGAAGCTTGTCCAAAAAAATTGAAGAATGAAGCGTTAAATAGTATTTAGGCCCTGTCAAAATCGTATCACAATTTGTCTAACCTGTGTCACGATAAAACTCATACACGGTACAATACTATATCTTGATCTGAAAATCATATCGTGCCACGAAATTTTCAATCGCGCCATGATTTTGCTTCCAGTAACTCAGCCACATTCTGACTTAAAAACCTTGCCACAATTTACAAATCGAACTTCTAGAAATTTCCACAATTTTGAGTCAAATTCCACATAATTGGTGCACGATAAATACTTTATTTCAAAGGTTCCTATAATAAAACGGATATCAAATCTCAAAGAGATGTAATTGGGCACGGTTCACATTGTGCATCCTTCCAGCATTTGTTGCAAATGGACCAAACATATAACACCCTTGCTCCATCATATAAATGGATGTTTAAATAACAACTCTTTTCAAAATTCAATCAACATTGGTAGTTTTCACTTTTCATGCAATGCAAAGAGGTGTATTTCCGTCGTATTCCGCTGGTAATGATGGCCCTAATATCCAAATTAAACTATGGTAAATTATCCACCCTGGTTACTTTATGTGGCTGCTACCATTTTTGCCAGAAAATTTGTTACAAAGATGAAATTTGGAAATGATACGGTTTATGAGGTATGTTAATTTCATTTGTGTTAGTATACAATGCTTTAAATTGCAATCAAGTTCATGTCGCAGCTCTTAATATTATAGAGAATTGTTGTCAAATACAATTGATGCGACCTTGGCTGTAGTCACATTGTAATTGTTGAGACGCAAATTTAAATAAGTTTGATATTGTGACAACTGACTACATAGTCTTTTAAAATGTACAATTAGACTCTTTCTTATGATAAATTAGCCTAATGAAATTTCTTTCAATCTAATATACTTGTATGATTGTGGTCAAAACACAAACTTTTTTCATAGTGGAGAGTATCTTTTATCTTTATTAATCTTGATTCTTGACAAGAACGGATGACTTTTGCCCTAGAGGGTGTCAGCATTTAACACACTTGATCTCAAAAACTAAATGTTTCCTCTGATTTTCGCAAGAAATGTTCCCAACATTGCTGGTGGATATAACAGTACCGAATCCAGGTATCATAATATATACTCCCTCGTTTACTTCTTAAATGTCTTTTTAGAGTGAATTTTTCGTTCCTATTTAATTGTCTTTTTTGGTAAAATAAGATCAAATTGAGGCACAACATGTACATAAAGGTTGTTTGATGGTGACTTCATGGAGGGAGGTTTATGTTTCTTTCTTTCATGAGAAGAGAGAAAGGAAACTAGAGGAAAAAAAAGAATACACAAAAATTGAACATGAGAGAAACAATAAGAGGAAAATATACAGTGTGTGTTTAATCCGTGAGAGTATATAGTAGATTGAGTTACCGGTAATTATATGATTTTGTTGAAGTTAAATATTTTTTGGTTATTATTACCGTAAAGTAAGCTGAATTAAAAAAAATGTCGCATCAATTTAAAATGTCTAATAAACATGTATTTTTTAAAATCATCATAACTCATGCATTTTCTGTTGTCACATCCCCCAAAGACTAGATGTGAAGGAATTTAAAATAATAGAGGTTGAATCCAAAAATAGAATAAAAGCTAATGACATTAAAAAACAAAGTTATACAAGAAAAAAGGTTTAATTAAGTAAATATTCCCTACAAATATGAAACTTTTTTGTTTTTATCCCTAGAAAAAATCGCATTTTTAAATCGATGTAACATTTTTCTTTGAATTTTTTAAGGATAAATGATAAAAAAAAACTTAACAACGACTAAAAATGATGAAGAAATTTTTTACAAGGACCAAATAATGTGATTTATTTTTGTAGGAATTATAAATGAAATTCTTGCTATTTATAGGGACCATTTAGTTAATTAACCCTACAAAAAATTGCAAATGACATCTAAAAACCAACAAAATAATTCATCATAATGTTGTGACTTCGAGGGGAGCATAAACTAAGTTGGACAATCACATTAGGTTAAGAGAAGCCATAAAAGTGAGACTAACACCACATGTTCATCCAAAATCTTAAGACATTATGATTATGAGTCATCTCACTTATATTTTTCTCACCACCTACTAACTCACATATCACAAATTAACTTCTCGCTCTTAAATGTGGGACTCATTACATCTGTAATTTGGTAACATAACCAAATAAAGTCATATT
>Ga0315914_1007828_pt1 | contig 14596 bp, 8 predicted proteins | sample MpolenodulesMG_FD_203920 | JGI IMG/M metagenome (GOLD analysis project Ga0315914, IMG submission 203920) | Medicago polymorpha root nodule microbial communities from Los Angeles, California, United States - elongated nodules | ecosystem: Host-associated > Plants > Roots > Nodule | place: USA... | reverse complement strand
CCCTTTGTAACACACACTTTTCAACATACTTTCTTTGATTGGTTAAAATTCACATGGATCCACCATGTGAATTTTAACCAATCAAAGAGAGTGTGTTATAAGGTGTGTTGCTAACATTTCTCTTTTAGCATATAAAATAGTTAAATAATAAGAGTGTTAAAAAGATTTTTTTTTTTAAAGGAAGAATGTTAAATTTATGCTATGATTAGTTTGGTGGTGGGTTTCACTTTTTCGTGTTCCAATGCAAATTTAGACGTGAAAACTAAAAGTTTTAAATTGCAGTGGTGAACAAACACGGTGAAGAGGATTCCCACCATAAAAACAAACAATGCCTGCTATTCTAGTTCATCCTACATACATTGGTGAGGTTTAGCATGGGAAAGGGGAGTTGTTTCCTATCATGGAAAAGTTGTTTTTGTCCATTAAATCAAATGAGAAACACATTCTTATCATGGTCTACTAACACTTGATTATTTTTTCCACTACAATTCTCTCTCCACCATCCTATTCTTTCACCATGGTTCCATTGTTGCTGTTATTCTCAGTTTCTCATCCCACCATCACATTTTGGGGTATTGTTCTCTAGTTTTATATCTATCGATCAAGATTTGATTTTTTTTTACCCCTTTTTCAAACCTATACTCCACAGCCCACAAAAGAGCAATAAAGAAAGAGCAATGAAAGAACAAAAACTCCAGAAAAACAAAAATGATTGTAAGAAAAGTAGTAATAATAATCAATATACAAAAATAATAAAAGAACAACAATTGCTCTTGATTATTAATATAACTCTACCACTACCTTTCATATTTTTTATGTGTTTTTGCTTTGGATTTTATGAATGAAAGAAAAAACATTTGCAGTAAGCCATTCGTGTTCAGATAACATGTTAAAGATTTTATTATTTGGTTTGTCCGTTTGTGTTTTAAGGGTATTTGTACATTTGCTTGATGTTGTTGGTGGAATGGTGGGTGATTGAGGCATGGTGGAGAGAGAATGGAAGTGAAAGATAAAGTGAAAAAATAATCAAGTGTTGGTAGACCATGATAAGAATGTGTTTCTCATTTGATCTAATGGACAAAAACAATTTTCCCATGGTGGGAAACAACCCCCCTTTCCCATGCTAAACCCCACCATAGAACGGTAGGTTAAATAAGGTACTTTGTAATTTTGTATGGAATTTTGATTGCCATGTAGATATGCTCCAATGAAAACAAAAATTATGTAATGGTCGCATAGTGTTTGAAATTCATTGATGAAACCCTTGGGAGAGATGCTCTTCAGTTCCTTCAATGAAGAGAAGAAAAATTAAAATCATTTAGATACCTTCTTGAAGATGCGCTTAGGGTCTATATGGTATGACAAATTTTAAGCTCATAACTTATGTCATATAAGTTTATTTGACTAAAAAAGACATGTATAGTAAGAGTTCTCACACATTTATATCTTATTTTTATCAACTTATAGCGTATTTTTATAAACTTATCAAAGTAGCTTATCGTTTAAAACTTATAACTTATTGTTATTTATCTCAATTTAACCCATCGAAAATCAATGTACTAAACTATCTCATCATTATCATTAACTATCTCAAATTAACTTAATTGAAAAAAAATAAATTGATCAAATGTATCACTTTTATGTCATTTCGTATTTATAAGTTAATTTAACCTTTAATTTCACTAACCAATACAAATTCAATGTGCTAAACTATCTTATCATTATCCTCCATAAATTCATCTAATAGTATAAACTAACTTATGAGCTCTTTGCTATTTTTCACCAGACAAAGTCTTAGTATTTTAATAACGGGAAATGCTAATGAATGCCTTAAAGACACTTTTTAAGGACTTTAATAGTAAAGTTTTTATAAAAACTTGTGCATTTAATGAATCGAAAATCGAAATATTAAACTTTTTTAATGATTAGTTTTATTTTGTAGGAGTATGTTGGGACAAGTTTGACGCCACATCATTCACATTCGCAAGAGCGTGTTGTGATGCATGATGCATCACATCAGTTGCAAATTGCAAGCTTAAAAAGATGTGCATCAACAACCGCAAAGTTGTGCATGAATCACAAATTATGCTTTTCCAGCGATGGAACGTCCATGCACTAGGCAAAACCCTAGCTCAATCCCTCTCTCTCTCTCTCTCTCATATATAGTACTGAACAAATAATACGCTGAATCTTGTTATTTTTCCTCTATTTTAATAGATTTTTAACTTATCAACAAAGTAATACGAACCATTTGGACTATATAACATACACTTTAATATGATATATAGATTTGGCAGACTCATATCCCATTTATTCATACGTAATTTCATCAATACTTTAAGGTCGGGTTGTTTTTGGCAATCTTCTGCCACGTACAAAGGAACTGAATAGATGCAATGCTTTAGAAGGTTGCGCATAAGGTACTATGTGACCTGCTCCTCTTACGGTGACGAAAGTCAACAAATTTCCATACTCAGTTACCCAACCTCCAACCTACACATACATTAATTTAGAAAATAGAAGTGAATAAAATTGCAAAACCATAATAAAATAATTTTTCATGTAGAAAATGGTTAAATTGTTACTAATAAACACATACTGGTGTGCACACAAACACACCTGGCCTCTATGGAACCAAACTCTATATGAGTCTGTAATGTTGAAATTCAGGTCATGAGCTAGTTCACGAATGAGTCTTCGAGAACTTAGTAATGGCACAACTGAATCTTGGTCTCCGCTATCATAATATTAAGTTAACATATATAATGAGCTACCAATCAAAACGTATAAAATAAATAATAATAGGCAATGAGTCTCATTTGCTTAAAAGTAAGAGTGAAGGATACCTTCAATATCTGAGAAGAACTATGATATCCAAAATTGATTCTTTTGAGAGAAATAAAAAACAACCTTCAATTTCTAAAAAGGACAACTTAAAACATCTACAATAGAGAACCCCATTTTATGATTTTACTAATGTGTACATCACTCATTAACACCTTATCCCTTTAACCCAACACCAAAAAAATATTAAAGGTTGTGTCCAAATAAGAATTGCTCCTATAAGTATTACTTTTTCTTTTTCTCTTATACAGTAACAAGACTTATGATTTATGAAGCAAAGTCTCCCCTATCGGGGATGCTCTTGGTCCCTACACGAAGTACCGTAATAATAAGGGACAATTAAGCCAATCGTAACAATAATTAAAAAGAGACAATTTAGTCTTGATAATATTTAAAAAGATTTTTTTTTTTTGGTAGTGAAAAAACTTTTTTTTTTTAATATCATGGATATTTTCTTCTTAAAAATAAATAAATTGTGGACTTCCTTAATCGTGGATTTTTTATGTTTTTTTTTAATATGTTGTATATCTCTTTTTATCATAGAATAATATATTTTATTTATGGCTTTGTTTGAATGATAAAGAAGAAAATAAACAAAAATAAACTATCTATTGAAGAATAGGTTATTTAGAGACTTTTTTTTTTCTCTCTCTTTTTAATTACTATGAGGATCAAATTGTCCTTTTTTAATTATTGTCAAGGTTCTTTTTTAAAAAAAAGTATTGTCAAGTAGCTTAATTGTCTATTTTTTAATGGTGCCTCATGTAGGACTAAGTCATCCCAGTTATTTTTTATTTTGCTAAGGACCAAAATTATTCACATAGTTTTTTTTAAAGAGGACCAAATTATTCACATAGTTTTTTTTAAAAACTAAGATGAGTTTTCACTAAGAAAAATTAAGGGTTAATTAATTAATTAAATAAATGATCTCTATAAATATCTATAACTTCGTTTTTAGTCTCTAGTAAAAACAATTTCACTTTTAAGTCCTTGTAAAATTTTCCATCGCCATTTTTAATTTGTAAAAAATTTCATCAGCATTTTTTGTCCTTAAAAATGCTAAAAAAAAAAAAGATGCATGAACTAAAAAATACGTTTTTTTAGGGACTAAAAACAAAATTCTAATATGGACAATTTACTTAATTAACCAAAAATTAATTACCTATAAACCCATACTGGAATATGGTTTTGAACTATCCGTTTGAGAACCGGAAGCATATTGATATCGTGATCTGCATCATTGTAATTTAAAACACTACAATGAAAAAATGAATATCAGAAATTTGATTAATAATAAAAATAAAATAAAATAAAATATATGTTTACTATAATACTAAGATTATACTTTGCCCGTCAATTTGAAGATTAGTCTTAACTCAATCCCGCAAAATCAATAAGGTGACGATTGCAATTATTTATAAACTTTATTCTAATCATATATCTAGTTTAAACGACTTGAGTTTTGCCAATAATATTTATATCAACGTATGTATATTATAATTTATTTATACTCACTCACTGCACATTGACCATGGATAGGGCAAATTGGTACGGTTAGCATGGAGAGCCTTCTGAACCTCCAGAAGGTTAAGATAAAAATAGATTTCAGAGTCCATACAAATATCTACACTTAAACTTATTTTAGTAACCTGCACTAATAAAATAACAAAATCAATTAGTTATAAATCTATTAATATAAATAAAAAATATCATCACCAAAATGAACCAAATGAAAGGCAAAGAGTACCATTTTTTTTAATCTCAATTCTTGTTCAGCTATGGATGGATAACAAACATCAAGAATCACATCATAGTTGTCTATATAATCGCTCACAATATCTTGAGCATCAACCATGGCATCTTTACATGATTTAGATAAGTTATCATAAGATGCATCAAAATTGCAATCATTCATAATGGTAAGGCCTATTTCATCGGAAATCATTCCATGTGACCAATAATACTCATATGTTGTTTGCGTAACACTATTAATTTGCAAAAGTGGATTTCCAATCTAGTAAAGCACAGAGAAAACCGTTACATAAATAATCAGTAACCAAATGTACAACATTGATCAAATAGTGACACAAATATAAAGTTATGAGTAAATTAACAAAAGATGTTACGCGAATGAAATCTTACTGCGACTCCTTTTATATTGAATTTGAAACCAGTTGAATGATGAGCATTATAATCAAGAATAGCGTTAGCTAAGTGAGGTATGAAATGTCCTAAATAATAGCATTATAAATGTTAGCAAGAGAAAAAATTGTTCAAGGTTGAGATCAAAGGCAGAAAAACACAATTAACAAAAATAATTAAAAAAAAGACAAACAAAAAAGAATGAAATTCATTTGGATTTTCTAGAGTAAAAAAACTTTTTTTTTTTTTTGAAGAAGCCAAAATGAAATATATAAAATCATCAAGAGTGATTCATCTCGCACGAAGTAATTAACAAAAAAAAAAAAAGACAAACAAAAAAGAATGAAATTCATTTGGATTTTCTAGAGTAAAAAACCTATTTTTTTTTTGAAGAAGCCAAAATGAAATATATAATATCATCAAGAGTGATTCATCTCGCATAAGGTGTGCAAAGAGAATCATTCCATAAAAAATAGGCAAAAAATACACAACAAACAATACAGAACGAAAGCCACTCCATAACACTCATACAAAGTAAAGAGTGCCGTCACCAGTCATTATAAATAACTTACAAGAGAAGTGAACATATTAGCCTTTAACCATGAAAAAGATAAAAACTCACTTTAAAATTTAAATAGTTAAACGAACAACTAGTGTAAAAATAAATTGGGTTGATAATTTTATAACATATACTCTCTCTACTACTATTTATAAAAAAATTAGTGTATTTGAACCAAATTTTAGACTAAATACATTAGCTTTTTGTTGACTTAATTTTTTCGTAAATATATGACTGGAGGAAGCATATTGCAGATAGGAATGATGACATATGTTTTGGAATTTCGAGACGATAAGTTAGTTAAAATTAGTGTTTGTTATAGTTTTATTGAACCTGCATAGCTTTCTCCTGTCAGAAACAACCCCCTTGGTCTATAGGAAGGAAACTTCTCGTACCATTTTAACATGAACAAAAGCGTATCATTAGCTGTCAAAGAGAAATTAAGGAATTACATATGTTCATGCCTAGTAAAACAAATAGATTGCATGTATAGATTTTCTCTTCTTTTTTTTTTGAGAGAATTTCTCTTCTTTTGCATAGATAAACACTGCATAAATTAGTTCCCCTAAAATTTAAGTCAATACCTGTGGAGGCGTCATCATAATTATAATCGAAAGTTGTATTTGAGTATGACCAACCAACTCCAGTGGGAGACTCCACAAAGAGGAGATTGGAAGCTATAAAAAGAGAAGGGAAGACAATATATGTGCGTGAGAATTAATTTCTCCAATATTAAAAAAAAAAAACTCATACAATCATACACATACCTCTATTCCAAGATTTTTTATTTCTTCGTAAACCACGTCCATCACCGGTAGGATAAAATGGACCCAATTCCGTAAAGGCACCTCCTCCAATTGATGAACATCCTGGACCTACAAAATTTAAAAGGTTAAAAAAAAAATTCTGCCAAATTAATAAGGTTGCTTAATTTCTCACCATCAAATGACAATTTATTTATGATCGTTGTAAGATGATTTGTATACGGTACGTTCATTCAAGTGTCAACTGTTAGAAAAGCCATAGTAACAGAACAAACAAGAATAAGGATTAAAAAGGGTATGTATAATAATAATTAATCAATTATTTTGTCAAAAAATAAATCAATTATTACCTCCATTGAGCCAAAGGGTGAGGGGCTTTTTGTGAGGGTCATGATCAGCCTCAACAAAATAATAGAAGAGGCTTCTCCCATGCTTTACATCTATATCAATATAGCCAGCATATTGTTTGAATTCAACCTTAGGTTGGCCTGGCAACTTCACAATGAAATCCTCAATTGGGTACCCTTCTACCCTAATAGTAGTCTCGAGGAAGCATCTATAACCCACCACAATCAACACCCAAAAAAACCAAGACTTAACCATTCTAATAACTCAATTTCCCTCTCAAGAAACACAGCTTATATATCCATTCATTGAGAAGTCATTTAAATAATGTCACCAAATTAAAAATAATAAATATTAATATTTTTATTATTTGTTAGACCAGGAGACACAATTTCGAGCAAGGTCAGAACCATTAACCTTGTTTAGTCTTTGCAATGAAATTATTTACATAAGTATTAGAATTGCATAAGGTAATAGTAATAACAATAAATAACACTTGACCCAAAAAAAAAAACAATAAATAACAGCCTCACTCAAAAAAAAAAAAAACTAATAAATAACAGCCTAACCTATCCCCTCAAAAAAAAAAAAACACCTAACCTTCATTGTAGCCGATAATTGCTGAGATGGTGGCTCTACAACCTACATCAAGAAACATTAATTATCGTACAAAATCATTCAAATCTCAATTTTTACATTAAAAAATATCTAAACGAGTAAGTAAAAAAAATAAAAATCTTACAAAATTAATTACTTACTTTTTTAAGAATTCAAAATTTGAATTATTTAAAATTAAAAAAAAACTGATTTACAAAAATCTAAATGTGAAAATCAATCATTACAATCTTAAAGTTCCAACTATATAATTGTCAATAATTACATTATTAAAATTTATCATACATTTTTTTGTTTTTTTGTTTTTGTACATATCATACATTTCTTTATTAAGAAAGTAATATGAAACGAATAAGTTTTTAACCCACAAATTTTGAATATGGACCTTATTCAGTTCGCATACACACGCAATTGTCATTTATAAATATATCTATATAAAAGAAAGTGCTGAATGGTGATGATGATAATAACAATAAAAACATATTAACGTAATTTATTTATTTGTAATCAACTACTTCTATACTATATAATTAAAGAACTTGTTGACCATGTAATTTCTTGGACTTAAAAGTTTCAAAAGTCAATATCAAAGTGGCTTAAAGAAAGTGACGTGAACACGAGTTCCTTTCATGCTTGGGTAAAGGGTAGAAAGAAGGCAACTACGATGGTGGTGCTTAAAAAAGGCGGGGGTGGTTGTAACGGCGAAGCTAGCCAATTTTATGCGCGGTGGCCAAATATAAAAAGAAAAATAATTTAAATTAATATATTAAATTTAATTAATAAGAAAAATTACAAGAATTTTACTTGTATAAAATGTAAATTAAAGTATTAAAAATAATTGAGTTCAACAACACTTTAAAGAGTCAAATTCATCTAGAATTGACTTTGTTTATATTTACAATGTAAACAATAATTTCATTTTTTAGTTTTATATTTACAATTTCATCGCTGACAATACTCTCTTTTTAAAACCTTTAAAAGAAAAAATACTTTCTTTTTCATTGTTTAAGATACAAAAACTGTCAAAATAAATCCATTAAACAAATGATAATCATTTGAGTATTTTATTTTTCTTAACATTGCACAAATGATAATCTTTTGGATATAGTACTACTTGTTCTCACATCCATTATTATCGCTAAAAGAAAACGATAGACAACTGAGAGTTTACCACCCAACAAATTAATAAATGCAACTCTGGATAAGACTCAGATTTAAATAAATTCGAAGGAGTGAGTACAGTGTCTATTCGCAAAATGTAAGTACCGACGACACATTCTTGAATATCTTACTTACTAAAGCTTGTCTGGTCAAGCTAACCCTAACCCTAAATCTAACCTAGCAATTTCCCTTCCATTCTAACACATTTAATTCACAGGTTTGACCTCCTCACCCTTTTAACACGCAATAAATTCATTTCATTTTAAATTGTTTGTCATTCATTAAATAATTTAAGGCAGTTCATTTCAAATTTGAGAGCATTTCCTAATCAGTCGATCTGAATTTATTCTATTGCATTTAATTCACACCTATTTCCTAATCAGCCGATTTGAATTTATTCTATTGCATTTAATTTACATTTTTGACTTCCTCATCCCTTTAACACGCAATAAATTCATTTCATTTCAAATTGTTTGTCATTCGTTAAATGGTTTAAGGCAATTCATTTGAAATTTGAGTGGCAGTTCAGCGCCAACAAACAAAGTCAAATCATTCATCTGTTTGACCTTTTCATTTAAAAGAAATTAAATGCTCATAAACTCTTATCTTAATCATCATCCATTTATTTGAAATTCAAAAATTCACTCCTATCATCATTCATAATATCCTTTGACTTTCTCATTTAAAAGCAATTGTGATTGATAAAATAACATTAAAGCAATTTTGAATTACGATTTCACTCCCTCCTATGCTCAAATCCTTTTAATGCAAATGAATGTGTGTTTTAATTGTCCATTAGAATATATAAACTCGATATAAATGCGTACTAATGACATTCAAACCGTTTTTGGAAGTTATATAATAAAATAATTAATTAGCATTGGAAATAGACATGCACATTAAGTATCATTATTAGTGATGAATGCCTATGAGCAACACGAAGAGTAATTATTCACAAACTTTAAATAAAATATTTGAGCTTTGTAATTATATTTTTTTAGGGAAGCTTTATAATTATATATGTCTATGTTTTTGTCCGTTAATATTGTGAGTTATTTTTATAAAAAAAGATAAATTTTTTTGATAGGTATTTGCTTTGAAAAGTATTAAACGGTAATTTTGTGGGGCGTTTTTATCAACTAAAAAATAATAATTGATAGGTATTTGTTTTGTACGGTATTCAATATTTTGACAACTATAATCTTATCAAAAAATTTGTTTGATGTATCTTATTAAAAGTAAATCAAATACAAAATGAACAAGCGCTTCAGTGGTTAGAAAGTTGTTTCTTAATAGGAGGATCACGAGTTCAACTCTCATCTGTGCCATTTTTTAAAACATGATTTAAGTTAAAAGCAAAAAAAAAGAAAAAAAAGAAGAACCGGTTCAACCCATAACTCGGCCGAGTCATCGATTTTTACCGAGTTTGACTGGTTCTCGCCGAGCCAACTGCATGGTCGATCCGAAGGTATGCTCGAATCGGTCTACCCACCGGTTTCCGGTTCGACCGGTTCGAGCCGAGTTTCAAAACTATGATTGTAAGTCAAGCACAAAATTTGTTTGAGTTTTACGTATGATTGCTTTTAATTGATATTGACACCACCATTGAGCATCAACATCAATCCTAACAATTACTCAACAAAAAAAAAAACATCAATTCTAACAACGATAAGTATATCAACACTATGAAATTTATATATAGAACATATCACACTGAATTTAATACCAATGTTGTATGTTGTTTAATCTTTGTTGTATCAGTCTTATGTAGTTGTTTCTTTCTTTCTTTATTACATTGTTTCTCATATGGATGTTAGTAAGTCTATGATGAATAACAACAGTTTATGGTATGTCTAAGTTGTATTAGATAGAAGAAAACATAAAATTAAAAGGGCAGTTTGGTGCACTAAAGCTCCCACACCGCATACACAGGGTCTAGGAAGGGGTCCCACCATTTTATTAAAACAACAAACAAAATGTGAGATCCTTAAACGGGTGTACATATACATACACATAGACGAAGATGGAGATCTAACTTTCAACTGTCAAGGAAAATAAACCATTTAAATGTCTGAGTGTAACCGTACAAAAAGTAACGAATCAAAGGGAGTACTTAAACGCCATTCTCTTTGCTTTTTATTCAGCGGTCTTCCTTTCCCTGCTTTCTCTCTGTTGACTCTCACGTTTGCTAAACTCCAAGTGCAATATTCTGTTACCATATCGAAGGATTCAAGCTTGAAAACACCATCATCTTCTGCAGGTGGATTATTTGCATCGTCATCAATGACATATTTCACATACATAGCTCTCTCCTTGAATCGGTCTAGGTCATCTGGAATCCGAACGATTCTTTCAACACCTGGAGACGACACCTGAAGGAATACATCTAAGATATAAAAACTAATTGAAACAATATTGAGCAACATAACACATCACAATTTCAATCCATTAGCATTATCTTTCAAAATCAAGAGGGATATCATTATCAATATAACGTTTGACCCCTGGCAGCATATGGTTCATTTGCTCTAAAACATAAAAACATTATTAAAAGCTTCTTGTGGAATGTGGATAAGCCTAAGCCAAAAGTGAAAACCAATTGAACGAAAGAGTACGTCAATAATTTGCATTCTCGAATATTGTTCATCATGATAATCACGGATTATATCTCTACCTCCTATATAAGAAGACAAAATGCGGTAAGATACTTGAATTTGTACCTCCAAACTTAAATTCTCAGGAACGAATTTGGCAAGTTCTGCTTCATCCAATTTTGCTCTGTAAGCTGTAGAAAAGGCTTCAATATCTTCCATGGTGGGGGATCCAGATCTATTTTACATGACAATCAAAATTCATAAATTAAGCATACATCCAATGTATATAATAGCAATTTCAGTTCAGCAGCAGGTAATGCAAAAATGAAATAATTGCGTTAGGGGGACACAAAACAATGCAGATTATTGATCCTTGATGAGTGCCTGTGTTGTTAGATGCCAGAAACTCATTCATTGAGCAGCGCATGAAAGCATTTACTGTTTTTAACAATAAGGTAAAAAGTCCTTTAATCGTCGCAAAAAAGGTTTGCACTCAGAATCTGTGATAAATTAGGCACCAACCCGATGCAGCACTTCGGAACCTGTGATATAATTTTAAAATCTCAGGACTTTTTCTTACTTCTTAAGGAGGGAAGGCGCCAGCCACAGCCCACAGGACAATAGTCAGTTTCTTTCCATATTCTCCACATAACTTAAATTACACAATAAAAGCTTCTTCATTTCCTCACAAGAATACCATATACTAATAACCTGAATTAAACTTCAACATCTTTTTCTAGTGAACATACTTAACATATAAAATTGCAACAAAAACCCACATCAGGATCAAATGGTTCTAAATTCTGAACTTTAGCCTAACATTCTATCCTAGTATACCAGTACTAGTAATAGTACTAGATATGAATGAAGGAAACAATCCTCAAATTAAATATTAACAACAAGAGCCAATTACCTAACTAGAAGATAGATAAACCTCTATATCTGGTCATACAAATTCAAACTTACACCCGCTAAAGATTCATCAAAAACCGTTCAGAATCCATATGCATTTGTTCATAATGATCATCAAATAACGAAATTAATGAAACTATCTGAGTGTTTAAGGAAGTTCAACTATCTGAATCATGTAAACATTTCACAAACTGAGACATATCAACACATATAGCGAGGTAAGTGGTAATCCATGTTTGCTTGTCACTTAATCTGATAAAATTGATTGAATTTGATTAAAACAACATTACCATATTATCTTAAAACAACATAACCATATTTTAGTCCCTAAACATACAAACAAGATTTTTTTCAGTCCTGCCAAAATTTTCATTTTTATTTGTTGTCCCTAATGGCTAGTTTGTGTTCATGCTAATCTCAAGGTTATGACCCTTTTATATTCAAAATGTTTCCAATTTATGTCTATCTGCTGTGTCCAATCCAAACATTTCCATATTATGTTAAAAAGAATGTCAATAACATGTCAAAATTATGTCTATTAGAGATAAAGAAAACAAAATGGAATATTTTGGGAGGAAGGAAACATCTCATTTTTATATTTTTATTTTTAGGTACTAAAATCAAAATTCGCTATATTTTTGAAGACAGAAAACTTATTTAACCATAAAATTAACCTCAGAACTTCTATTCTTCTCGTAATAATAACCAACAAAATAATGATGAATGATGATGCCTTACTTGTTTGAAAGCTTCTCAATGCGCACTTGAATGGTGGAATTAACCAAACTTTTAAAAGCATAAATTTGCAAGTCACCATCAAAAGACACGGTAACCTCTTTAGCAATTGCTAATGCTTTTTTATCCCACCATGTTCCGGCAAGGGAAACTCCACCACCCGCGCCGCCATCACCTGCCTTCAAAAACAACCGAAGTCACATTCCTCAACAAAATTGAGTCTTTTTTTTCTTTGTAAATTGCCTAAAAGCGAAACTCATACACACTAAATATTAAGAAAGAAATAATTGCGGGTAAAATATCAAATGTCTCTGCAGTCTTTTTAACATTTGTCTCGCAAAATCGAGTTTTCCAACAAAACTTACATAGGGCACACTATCCTCCTCTTCTTCGTCATAGAACTCGCCATCGTCATCCATTTCGGTCTCTGTATAAAAAGAATTCAATTAAAGTTTATCAAAAAAAGTAGTTGAGAAACTCATAGTAGTTCTACCTACCGTCTTCAAATTCATCATCATCTTCTTCTTCTTCCTCCTCCTCTTCTTCTTCCTCTTCCTCTTCCTCTTCTACTTCTTCTTCTTCGTCTTCTGATATTTCTTGAACAATGGTGGGTTCTAGAAGGGGTTCAAAATCAGAATTTTTGTTCTTGACATGAAGAATAACAAGGGGCTTTATTGGAGTATGTGGAAGAGTGCGAAACTGAGAAGAGAATTTGGTTGCAGAGCGAGAAGTAGAAGGAGCATAGAAGCAATTCCTAGACCTGGTAATGGTGGCAAGTGGCGATGATGAAGGAATCCGCCACAGTTGAACGGTTGAAGATTTAATCAAATCCATTCAGGACATAGGTGTGAGAAAATTGTTGTATACACATATAAGGTGCGAGACAGGACAAAACAAAAACTGCAATTTTTTGTCTCTCGCCAAACCACATCACAACTTTTTGTTCCACGTACAAGTTGTCTAAAATACAAAAATAGCATTTCGTCACCCCAATCGGGCTTCTTAAGCGTGCAAGTGTTGAAGTCAAGGAATGCCTCCACGATTTGAGGCGGTCGCAGCTCTACAACATCCGTCGGATGTCTAGGGATGGTCTGGACGTATCTGTACTGCCGCAAAACTCTCTTAGGCAAGTGACGGAACACCCTAACAACACCGCACATAATCCAGCCTGAATACTAGAAAATCTCCTCAAACCCATGGATCTCCCTATGCTTCTCGTATGGCCTCCAACATACGTTATCAAACTGAAAATTATCAAGCAATGCCCGATACGTCACCCCCTCTTCATGTCCCTTCTGTAACGTCCACTTCGCTGCAACCGGATAGTTTTCAATATAGTTGGGCTTTGTGTCATAGCATGCCTACCACCAATCATCTTAGATGGATCAATGGGCTGCCCCTGATTAGACATATCTACAAAAAAAATTATAAAATTAACATCATTTCCATAACCTAATCAAACACATTAAACCTAAACTAAACATAACATTCACATTAAACCTAAACTAAAAATAAACATAATCAAACAAATTATAAGTACTTTGTGTGCATCATTTCAATATAATCTAAACTAAAACTTCACATTTCAATAAACTAATAAGTGCCAGAAAGTAATATTTTGATTGTATAATTAAGGCACATTTGTTTCTGGTTTTACAAGTTATTGAGGAAAAGCCGAGAGATAAGTGATAAATACCCTATTACGCTTTATTTGTCTTACTTTACCCATTTGTGCAGGAATTGGGTTCAAGACACTAAGCAAAGAAGAAAAACAAAGAAGAAGTACAAAGGCTAACTCGCCATGGCGAGTAAAAGGTGATCAAAGGCGAGTCAGAGGCGAGCAAGTTCTAGAGAGTACAAGAAATCACTCGCCCTCAACACGCAAAGGCGAGAAGGAGGCGAGTGAACTCGCAATGGCGAGTGAA
>Ga0315914_1007827_pt1 | contig 14597 bp, 12 predicted proteins | sample MpolenodulesMG_FD_203920 | JGI IMG/M metagenome (GOLD analysis project Ga0315914, IMG submission 203920) | Medicago polymorpha root nodule microbial communities from Los Angeles, California, United States - elongated nodules | ecosystem: Host-associated > Plants > Roots > Nodule | place: USA... | reverse complement strand
CTGTAATTAATTTGAAGTTTTCATTTTGATCTCATAATTAATAAAATTCATGTTTTGATCCCTTAATTGTCTCACCGTCTGTCAAATAAATCCTCAGCGTCAGTTTTAACCCCAAATTTATACATTACAAACCTTAACGGTGGTCCACCACATATCCTATTATTTTTTTTTAAATTTAAACTGTTTGATCTTTTTTATTAAAAGAGGACCGATAGATCATGCATGTCTATTGTATCTTCCGGTGAATCAAGAACACTTAATTGTTTTTTCCCATTTCTTCATCTTCTTCCCCAACTCTTTTCATCATCTTCATATCATCTTCATCAACATTAATAAAAAAATCAAAAAAAAAAAACAGAATCAATTAAAATCACAATCACCATAAACAATTGTTGATGAATAAAAAAACTGCATCATCAATAACTCAAAACAATCACTTAATTTTAATTCAAACAAAAAAAAAGCAAATGTTCTATTTTCTCTTGGGAAATCAAGAACAACAACAAACTAAAATGGGAAATCAAGAACATCAAGAAATAAAAAAACTGCATCATCAATAACCAGAATCAGTTTGACGTGGGAAATCAAGAATATCAAATGGACCCAACCAATCAAAATACCCAAAATAACCCTCACTCCCAAATCCAAATTCCACTCAACAATGACAACAACAACAAACTTGCTCTTCTTCTTCCATTCATGGGTCACGGTTTTGCTGACAAAAAAATTGGTAAAATTTTAAACTTAACCCCATCATCAAATGTTCCATTTTCTCTTGAATCTCCCAATCCTGAACTGTTAACTTCTCAATAATCACGTATTTTAACTGTTAACTTCTCAATAATCACTTTTTCCACAACCTGTAACAAACCCAAAATTCGAATTCAATTCCATAAAACTCAATAATTGAGAGAAATTGAAGATTGGTGTGACAGAAACATAATTCGAATCTTCTTTCAGATCTGGGTAACTTTTTCTGGAAAATCGATGGAGGAGTAGCTTTTTCTTGCGGAACTTCTTCCTTCTGACTCCTCTTTTCTTTATCTTGTGTGTTGTTGCTGTTCATGGTGATGGAAGTGTAGTTGTCGTTGTTGTTTAATCTGGATGCCATGTTGTTGTTGTTCATGATTGATGAATCTTTTAATTGATTGTGATTTTAATTGATTATGATTTTTTTTTCTGGATTTTTTTATGAATGTTGGTGAATATGATATGAAGATGATGAATAAGTTCAGGGAAGAAGATGAAGGAATGGGGAAAATATTAGCTATTGATGGTATACTGTAACATACAATAGACCATGATCCAATGGTTATCTTTTTACAATACAATAAAAAGATTAAATGGATTTGTGGTTAAATTTAACAACCATGGATTTATTTGAGACAGAAGGACAGTTAAGGAATCAAAACATAAATTTTATTAATTACGAGATCAAAATGAAAATTTGAAATTAATTATAGGATGAAATGACCTATCGAGCCAAACATAAAAAGTTTAACCTCTATGTTTTGGAGGTGAGATTTGTAATTCACATAGGTGGCATAACTCTAAGCACTCGCAAAATCTGACGCTTCATACATTCACGCTATAATATCCCCAGCAGTTTTCATTTCAGTAGAGGTGTCGTGTGAGAAAGTGCAACAAAATCATCATCACCACCATGGCTACATGCTTCCGAGTACCCATATCCATGCCAACTTCCATGCCCGCTTCATCCACTCGTTTCACTCCAACAAAAAGATTGAGAACTCTTAGAACCGTTAACGCAATAGGCAAATCCAAGATTCCTTTCAACCCTAACGACCCATTTCTCTCCAAACTCGCTTCTGTCGCTGCTTCTTCCCCCGAAACACTTCTTAACCCTTCTTCTAATCCTGATAATCTTCCTTTTTTGGATATTTTTGATTCCCCTCAACTCATGGCTACTCCCGCTCAAGTAAGTAATTCCAATTTCTTATCTTCATAATCACCTTTTTCAATTTTTCATTTCATTTTTTAGAAATTGAAGAAAATTAGATAAGCTTACACCATTTATTGTTGCTTGTTATGTGTGATTTTAGAAGTAGTTATGATTAAAGTTAGACGGTTTTAATGATGATGATTGCAAATTGAATAATATCTTTGGTTAAATACTATACGTTCTTTGCATTAATTTTAATTATTATTTTCTGTGGTTGAAATAGCTTGAAAGGAGTTCTTCATACAGCCAACAACAACGACCCAGAAGACCACCTCCTGACCTGCCATCGCTTCTGCTCAACGGTCGAATTGTTTACATTGGCATGCCTGTAAGTGCATTTATTTATGTTTTCTTGTATATTGGTACAAATTATGATCTATGAAGCTTAGGCACTGACATGTTGACAGTGGTAATAGTTTGAGAAAATGACACAATTGAATGTAATTAAATGTTTCGGTGTCAGACACCGGACATGCCTTCCAACTGTGGTGCTTTAGAGATTATCATGTTTGTGACTGTATTGCTTGTAGTTGTATTATTACTATGAGAGACTTGAGTTTCAAACTCATATGTATTATCCCTCTTAATGCTCTGAATTGATTAATCCTTTTTTTTTTAATGGGAATTGCAATTTGTACAAACTGTTATGACTGATTCTAGTTTCTACCTATCAGTTGGTGCCGGCTGTCACGGAGCTTGTTATTGCAGAGCTTATGTTTCTGCAGTGGATGGCTCCTAAAGAACCAATCTATATTTACATCAATTCCACCGGGACTACGCGGGCGGATGGAGAAACGGTAATTGGCTGGCACCTTGCTTGTTATTTTGAAATGTTTGATGTTCTGTCTGCACTTGGACACGTGCTTTGTATGGTTCAACTCATGCGTTTATTGTTTTTAACTTTAGGTGGCGATGGAGTCAGAAGGATTTGCCATTTACGATGCAATGATGCTGATGAAAACTGAAGTTTGTTTCTTCTCACTGACAATGCACTTCAAATAATTTTTTACTTGTATTTCTTGTTGACTTTTGCTGATGATTGTACTTGTCGGTAATATGATGACAAGTTATTTTGGGTTGCTTTGATTTATGGAAATTGTGAAGCATAATGTAATTATGATGGTTTTAACATTACCACATCAACTATTGGGCTGTGGTGTAATTGATTCATACTGCTGGCAGCATGGTGGCACAGTAGTAACTTATGTTTATAATAACTGCCCACGTTCTTTTTAGTGCCACAGTTAAATTTTACTTGGCATATGACCTGAAATTTGTTTTTGATTTAATCTGAGTAATGTACTTTTAAAGAATTGTGATGGATAATAGGTTAATTATCTGTGTACTCAGAATTATGTGTAATCATGCATCCTTTTTAAGTGATTTGTTCATCTCTTTAAATAGCATTTGAAAATATCCTGTCCCACGTATTTGGCTTTTGCGTCCTGAGCAGATAAACACAGTTGCTTTTGGAGCTGCTGTAGGTCAAGCCTGTCTATTACTTTCGGCAGGGACTAAAGGTAGACGCTTTATGACGCCACATGCAAAAGGTACAGCGCAGACCCAATTGTTTCAATGTTTTTGTTTATAGTCCTTTAATTCCTCACAGATTTGATACTTTTCTATTGGTTACTGTTTCAGCCATGATTCAGCAGCCTCGTGTTCCATCGTCTGGGTTGAGACCTGCTAGTGATGTTCTTATTCATGCCAAGGAGGTTAGTCAAATTTATTTTGCTACACCGTGTTTTTATATTGGGAATGATGAAGTTTGTTATGCTTTTGTTTGATTTTTTCCTTCTCATGTTGTCGATGTCTGGCAATTGGCATGTTCATGTAGAACTTCCGTCTGCCACACTATTTTAAAATATAATATCTTAATGTATTTCCTTACTATATTTGAGCACATTTTCAATTTATTTCTTATTATCCGAACCTAGTGTCCATAATCAGCTGGTAAATTTGAATGTGAGCATCTTTCTAGTTCAAGACTTGTGATTTGTATTCACTCAAATGTTTACAAATATCCCCCATATATTTGGAATGGATAGTTCTTTCTCACTTCCATGTGTAGTTTTTTTCTTCTCTAATTTGATTCTAAGGCTATGTTTGGTAATGTCAATAATCTAGCTTATAGTATTTGAATAGCTTATAAGCTTGTTTGATCAAATGAGACATGTTTGGTAAACAAGCTTCTCTTACCCGCTTATAGCTTTTTTTGAGATGCTATTTCAAGTAGCGTTCGAGTTTATAGCTTATAGCTTCTCACATTTTCTCACGTTTTTATCTTAGTTGTATTATTTCTTTAACCTTTTGCCAAGAAATAATAACTACCCACTAACTCAATTAAAAAGTGCACGTTTGCTCCATCCATTGCATTCTTCTAGTATTCTGTTACCACTTATTTGTTTTTAAATATCACGATTAGAAAAAAAGCCATTATGCAATGTTTGGCAATGTCCAACTTCGTATTTCAGCTAAATTATTGGATTGAAATTTGAATCCCCATCTATGCACAATCGGTATCATCATTGTTTATTTCCTAAGTCAATAAACATTGCATGTAGTTGGATCTAGACAATAGAAAGTTAGAAGCATCATCGGCAATATATATAGCCTCACTCTAAAGTTAATATGTTTTGCGAGTGAATTTTACATAAAAGTTACACAGACAACTAATTGCCCAAAAAAAAATTACACAAATATAAAACTGCTACAGGTTTAGAAATGAGTGACTTCGATGTGTACTGCACAATTTGTCCTTGAAGGCTTAAACCATTACAAGAAAGAAGTGACGAAGAAAAGGAGGGGATGTGAACAAAATTCAAATAATATTTTTTCTTGTTTGTTTAATGAAATGTTTTTTTTTATACATTTAAAATTAAATTATGTACTTTATATTTATAAGAGCTAAATTTACCCAGCACTTTAACGTCAATTGACTAGCTCTTCAGCTATAAGCTATCAATGATCAGTTACAAGCTAGCTTTTAACCCATCAGCTAGCTTATGACTTAGTTTAACCAAACTGAGCCTAAATGTGAACCTGAACATCTATCATAAACATGTACTGTACATCTATCTATTTATCTTCACTCTTGATGTTCTTTTATTTAAACCTAAATGTCCAACTATGTCTCTAAATCTTTTCATGTACTCCAAAATTTTCAGGTGATAGTAAACAGGGACACTCTAGTTAAACTATTGGCCAAACATACAGGAAATGTGAGTTTCTTGCATTAGGTATTGGATATCATATTTATTCAATGAACACGAGGGAAAATCTAATATTTTGTTATTTGCTTCTTTTAAAACTACTAGTCCGAGGAGAAAGTTTCCAATGTGATGAAGAGAACATATTACATGGACGCATTATCGGCTCAGGAATTTGGGGTCATTGACAAAGTAAGTGCTTATTTACATCGGGTTAAGAGTCTGTTTGTTTCATGAATGATGCTAGCAACACTCATTTTAACATACTTTTTTTAACACTCACTCTCTTATTGGTTGAAAAACATATAGGTTCCACCACTTTATGTGGAACCCATTTTCAAAGCGGTGGGACTCAGATGTATTTCACCCAATAAGAGAGCGAGTGTTGGAAACAATGTTAAAATAAATGTTGCTAGCATTACTCTTGTTTGATTTTTTTTATTAAAAAATCAGTTATTTTAAAAGATTCAATTTTCAAAATTTGTAGGGTAAATTACTTTGACACACTATTAAAATCACGTTTTTAAAAAATTAAAACAAATAGGCGCTTAGTAGATTATCTTCTTCAGTCTATGCTCTCATGCTTTGCTGACCAAATCAATGTTGGAACACTGTTCTCAGATTCTTTGGCGCGGCCAGGAGAAGATTATGGGAGACGTTCCTTCTCGGGATGATCGGGAAAACGGTACTGCTGGTGCTAAAGTTGAAAATAGATTTTAGTTTCTCTCTTGGATACACATCATGCTAATGTAAGTCAATTATCTTCCTCTCTAAATATGTTACTGCAAAATGTGGAATGTATTTTATTTCACATGTTTTCGATGAATGATGCTGCCTGCCTCTGTTTTGATGGATGGAGTGTAAAGGGGCTTGGTGCATGAAATTTGATGTGTCCCTCATAAAAGCTCCTATGCTCCCCTGGGAATAAGTTCTGAATAATTTAAACCTATATAAATTTGAACCGATTTCAAAATATTATAGTTATTGTCTTATTATTATTTTTGGATAACTTTTGCCTAAAACATGTTTTTGAAGTACTTTTAAATGTACTTTTGGTTTCTATTATTGAATAGAGAAATGATATTTGAACAACCATTTTTAACAAAACTTTGGTGACAATTCTCTCTATCATACTCATTGTACTTTTATTCACTTTCTTACTTTTTCTCTCTCTCTCTCTCTATTGCTATTGTCCAATAAGAAGGGAGAAAAAAGGTTGTCACCCAAAGTTGTTTAAAATTGGTTGTCAAAATATCATTCCTCTATTGAATATTTGTTTGAATTGTTGATAAAGTGTAAAATAGGGTAGGGGGAGACATAATAAGCAACATTTGGTTCATACAGGAACTGGTTTGTTTAAAGCCAACCCTTGTGTTGAACTTCTTAAAACCTTCCCGCTTTATATAATCTGGCAACTTTAAGATATAACCCATTTTAGCACATCTAGTCAACAGTATTATTGCAATGTGATGTGTATCTATTCTACTGTATCTAGACCTTTTCTTGGAACACCCTAGTCACAGCTCGATATCCTTGTCTACTTGGTTAACAGACTTGCTATAGCTTTTAATTTCCTCTGACATGCAATTGTTTTCTTACATTTTTTTTGTTTTTTCTAAAGAATGTTGAGTGCAGTAGGTTCTAATCTGAAGTTTTGTGTTGCTGCATTGCAGGTTACAGACGTTCTGGGCCCTAATACCAGTGTTGGAGGTTTCTGTTTATCTTTAACTTTTTAAACATTTTTAAAAAATTTCAAGGGCTCATAGGAATTTTCCGCAGCTATTCACTGAAAAGTGAAAACTGTAGTTATTATGAAAGCTGTAGTGCATTGAAGGCATGGATGGATGATTGAACAAAAAAACAATGTGCTCATTCCTCTATGCGGTCATATAGTGTCTGGTTTGTTTATGATCATATTCTTGTTGTGTTGTCCATTATATTCTTTTTCTTAGCAGGAGAGTTCTGTGTGTTTCTTTCTCATTTTCAGCTTTTCTTTATCTGTATTGAAAATTTTACTAGCTTCCTCCTGGTAACTTTCTTGACTATAATCTAAGCATATGCAAACGGACTTATTTTTTTTCTCCTTTTTCATTCAAAAGTTTTCAGATGCTCAATTATCCAATTAATGCGAGGCAATCAGTTCATTGAACTGCAAAACTTTTAATCCAATTAAGGGGAGATGAGATGCTGTAAACTGACTTCTCTTATCTTGCTAGTTCACTAAACAGTCAATTAAGACACGATGTGGTTGATTATTCTATTCTATATATCTATTACCTAAACTCCAAACAAATCATGTGTCTGGAATATCACTTATTAAAGGGAAAGAGAGCTTAAACAAAGCACATTTTTAGGGACTCCAGCAATGATAGACATTGTTTTTTTTGAACAAACAACGACATTATCTTAGGAAAGTAGAATTTTATGCTGTTTTTTTTTGTGCTTACAATTGAGAGCACGACTTGATAGGTGAATGTTCAACAAAAACAAGTGAAGATGGTTATTCGTTCAATTTCATATATTCTTCTTCTCTTTGGTTTTTATCGAATCGTCACAGATCATGTCGTAATATTAGCTTCTTTTAAGTTGTTCTCACAATTGAGAGCACAACTTGATAGGTGAATTTTCAACAAAAACAAGTGAAGATGGTTATTCATGCCTCGAAGTTCATTTCATATATATGGAAAATATTTACCTATATAGAAGGAAATGTTTATCTTAGAAATTGTGTATTTTACTTTTTGAAATTTGAAAAAGTTTTTTTTAATGCTAAGTGTTTTTTCTTTCTATTTTTAATTGTTTAACTAATGCTCTAGTCTCTATGGACGGGTTAGCACGTCCCTTCATATACTCTTATTCTCTTTGTTTTTATCGGATTGTCACATATCAAGTCTTTTTTTTTTGTTGAGGGGACATATCAAGTTATCATATTAGCTTTTACTTATGTGAGAAATAATCAATTCATTATTCGTATTTTGTGTAATTTGCAAATACTAAATATATATATATATATATATATATACACACACACTACTATCAATGTAGTTCATTGGACAACCCGTCATTCAAATGTCCTATGAAAACATTTTTAAAAGTCAAATAAAGAATTGCTTTGTTAATTATTTTGTGAATTTAATTGGTATGCACCGACTAATCAATTTTTCTACTAATATATATAAAGATAATTAATATCATATAAGATGTCGTTAGATTTGTCTCGATGATTATTTTCAAAATATCAAATTTTCATAATTTTTCGTAATATATTATTCACGATATTTAAGCTCAAAATTATGCATTAGTATGCGTAATAGAGTCAACTGTGTCATGTATTATGGGACGGAGGGAGTATAAGATTATTAAAAAAGAAAGAGTTTTTTTTTTTTTTTCCTTTTTGAAAGAAAAAGAGAAAAGGGGATGTTTGCCGTCGATGGTGTAAACTAATTTGATACCAACATTCAATGAGAATTATGCATTTGATTGTTATTTTGAACAAATGACAATACATGGGTTTCTTATTTCTAATGGATATTTTTCTTGATATAAACGAAAACTTTTTTTTAACAAAATATAATTGTTTTTTATTACATAATTAAAATTTGTAAAAAAGAAAAGAAGAAGAATCATTGAATAGAGGATTGCAACGCAACCCCCACCTGTAAATAATCCATCGTGCTGCCCTTTTACAGGGTGGGTTGATCCCAATGAGATACCCTTCAGTCTTCGGATTGGCACTATTCCTCTCATTTTCCGTTACATCATCATCATCTTCATTCTTTCCTCTTCCATCTTCTTCCATCATCTCATTCTCAATTCCAACAAAAGCCACTCCCTCTGACTTATTATCTCTTCTGGGTCCCACACCTCACTCCAAACTCGTCAATCCCGTCGTAGCACGTCAACTCAAATCATGCCTCAAATTCCTTGTCCCCTTTTCTCCAACGGTTACCGATTCTCCTCCTCTTCACCGGAGAAATGATAACGATATGATTTGGTGGCCGCCTGAGCCCGTTTTGGAACTTGCTCGCCTCGCTGTTGATTCTGGTGGTGACCCTGCCGCCATTCACCGCGCTCTTGACCCCACCATCATCCCAGTTAGTTACAATTTCAACTTTTGAGGTTTTATTCTGCTCATTATGACAGTTAGAAATTACAATGTGGCAGGTACCTGATGTGGAAGGATCAAACGAAGACCGATGCCAGCTCACCAGAACTCCCTATGGAAGACGTTTCATTTCTGAGGTTTGTTCTCAACAGTCGATATTGAATCCCAAGGGTGATGCTGAATTGTTCTTTTTGTAATTGCAGGAATTGAACATGTATATGCAATTTTTGTTTGAACTCATTGTTGATCGAGGTCCTTCTATTGGGTTTGATGTTTCCTTGAACCGATATGATTTATTCCATGGCCATCTCTTTCTATCCATAGACTCTGGAAGACTTGGTATCTTGTATGTTGTTGATACTTGATGATAATCAATTAATTTCATATAACTCGCTTTATTGAAATATCTATCTTTTGTTGAGTTAAGAATGCAACTGTTCTACATTTGGCAGATTCCATGCAAGGGAATACCCGGCATATGATAAAAAAGTGTTCCCGTACAATATGGGTTTTTGTCAGAGAGGTACATTGCTATATATCACCACATCTTTAGATGTTCTGTTATGTATAGTTCGATTCTCTATCATCTCTGTTAAGCTTTCAAGTTGTAGGTCATGCTTTGGAAATTCTGTACTGTTATTTCTCTGGATCTTGATCTTGTGAGATTGCTTTATAACTTTTGTAGGCACTTGATGTGAGAAATGGATCCTCTGCCTTAAGTGGGGGGAATTTACCGTGACTATAGTAAGTTTCATTAGAGAGAAAGGTGGTGAGAGAAGATGAGAATGAGTCATTTAATTAAGAGAGATAAAGAGAGAGTCGCAGTGTTTCGGTGTCTTTGCCTTAAAAATAAAATTAGAGAATCGTATCTCACTTCTTTGTGAGTGGACATGAGACGGGGAGTGATGGAGGCCTGGTTTTTTATAACTAGAAAGAGGAGCAGTGGATTCCTCGTTGATGAATGCAACTCACAAATCTTTGAGGGCCAGCAACCCCCCTGCCTCAAGGATTTGATTTTCATCGCGCCCTATCTTCCCTTCCTGTTATTTATGTAAAAAATAATCTACCTCTAACTATGTCAGACATAACTAATACTAACCAATATCATAAGCATGCTAGAACCAGTGAAACCCTCCAAAAAGCTAGGTGTCAAAAGGGAATAATCAAGTCACTTAAATATTGCACCTAGCTAGCTAGCACCCCATACCTCATAATATCCAAGTTCCGATCACAAACCCCGTGCCATAAGCCCTGATTCTCTTAAAAAACGAGTACCTGTGTTACCTCTTCTAACTATCTCAGTCAAAACCAATCCTAACTAATTAATTATTAACCAACAAACTTTAAATCCCTCAACTGACATATTAAGAGTCCCTGATATGAGAGAGAACATAACTTTCTGTTTTAAATGTTTACATGTTCTTGTAAATGTCAAAAACATAAATGTTTGATTCTCTTTTCTTTTGAGTATCAACTTTTAAAGTGGTGTTTGGTTTTATGAATCCTTTTAGGGTCCAATATGACATATGATGATTCAATGAACTTGCGAAATATTCTCTGGCTGGCTCCTTTGCCCGACAATTCCACCAAATCTTGGGTGGCACCAGGTACCCATAATTGCATAAACTTTGAACGCTTTTCATATGATACATAAACATACTCTTGACTTTCACACTAAATTTTATGAATAATAATTGGATCAACCTATTCATCATGCAAAGAGTTAATAATATGTGCAAGAATTTTTTTAGTATTATGATTTCCTTTTGAAAATTTTAAAGTGATACCTCAGATATATGAGAGCCTCAAGTATGGTGGTAAGCAATGTTTTCTGATGTTGATTTTTCCTTTCAATTTTGGATTAGATATTGTGACATTTGATAACTTGGAATATATATAATATAATTTTCTATTAAACTCATTTGTAGTTGGCTTATGGAGCCTAATTTTTCAGTTTTTACTGTAAAAGAAGAATGTGATTCTTTGTAGAGCTCTATTACCATATTGCATCATCTTTAATATCCTACTTTTGTAATTGTGATTACCTGCAAAGTGTCCTCTTAAGGCTAACCACATTGAACAAACTAGATTTAAGACCCCTTAACTTTTGCATGGATGATTTGACCGAGCTACGATGATTAATGCCATCATGAAGGAGAAGAGCATTGTTGTTGGGGACATCATTGAAGAGAATATCCAGTTCATTCTCTTATTCATTGGCTCCCATCATGTTGACTCTCTAGACTCACTTTTCGCTTTTTTCTCTCTCTTTTACCTCTTTGATTTTTGCTAGGCTTGTACTCCCTCCGTCTCAAACTATAAGTCGCTTTAGAAAAAAATTCGTCACAAATTATAAGCCGCTTTACAATACCAATGAGACATTAATATTACTTTTCCTATTATAACCTTAACTATTTATTGTTCTATCTTCTTTCAATTCTTAATTTATCTTTCCCACAACATTTTAACGACAATTTTGAAAAACAACTCATAATATCTTTTTCCCATACAAAATTAATTACATTTCTTAATACGTGTGAAATGCCCAAAACGTCATATAATTTGGGACGGAGGAAGTATAAATTAAGCTTAGCTACAGAGTTGTCAAAACGGGCTAGCCGGCCCTAAACGGACCGGCCCTAGCGGGCCTTAGATGGGGAGAGATGAAGGGGGTATTTTTCACTTTGGGATATCAGGGGTCTGGCTATTGCCATTGGACGGAGAAGTCTCTTCTGCGACTCATTTTTATTTTCCTGCAATTACAGCTTGTAGTCTAACTCTATTTTCTTGCTTATTAGATGAAGGGGTATTCTTTATGTCATGTTATCTGTAGTGTAGATTGCTACATATTGACAGTCATTGAGTTTTGTGTTCCCATTAGTTTATTTTTCTGTTTAATTGCACTCAAACTGTAAGCTGAGTTACGAACTTAAAAATATAAATTGCATGCAGGGGCTCTGGTAGTGCTGGATGCTAGACCTGATGGAATCATATACAGAGATCTAATACCAGATTATGTAAAAATGGCGAGGACTATATATGAAGGTTTGGTTTGGTTTTTGAATGACTGAAACTCATGTTTTTAGCTTCAAATTTATTTCAGAAAGGATGACTTTATTGTGTGTCATCAATGTTTTCTTCCTTGTAGATGATTTCGGGGAGGTTGCTGTTGATGTAAACATCTTGAACGTGGGTTCTCAAAGTCAAAATTATCAAATATTCATATGCTGATGCTATGCTTGACACCCAGCTTATATAAATGAAGATTGTCCAAAGGCGTAATGGAAAGCTCGATTACCAGAAAGATCGCACAGTGGATTTCCTCCAATTTGAGAGGTCAATTGATTGCTGTGTTCCATTATTACTTTGTATGCATGTGTAGTGTATTCAAATTGACCCTTCAATTTTATGCAATTCAATTTGTTAAAAAAAGAACTTTATGCAATTCGATGTCACTGTACCAATGCAAGGACTGGTCCGAACTAGGGATGGGAATAGATTGAGCTGAGGTATACTTGCAAGGTCCAAGTCTGGCCTTTAAATTGCTCGACCGATTCGGTTGTAACTCCCAATCGGCTTTTTTTGTGTGTAAACTTTGGTCGGGTCGTAACTCTTGATCGACTTTTTCCATAAAACCTACTCAATTTGAGGGGCTTAATGAACAACCATCCCAAGTCTGACCTTGTCAATTTTTTATTTTAAAATATGTAATTACTTTTCAGAGATGAAAGTCTATACTTTAATATGACTATGACTAGTGTAATTCAAACTTCTTTCAATGAAACAAAGCGTAATTTACTCTCTAATTTTTTTTCTTCCAATATCAGTCTAATAAAATTACAAGACTTGGTTGTACCAAAAAAAATAAAAATTACAAGACTTGGGATTTTGACATGTTTAATTTCTTTATAATATACTCCCTCTGTTCTTTTTTAAGTGTCGTTTTAGTGCGGATTTTTCGTTCCTATTTAACTGTCATTTTGATATTTTAACGGTATGATTTGTCAATTATATTTTTTGTCAATTACTCTTATCTTTTTCAATAAAACTAATTAATTAAAATGTTATATATTTGAAAAACTAAAGTTTGTTTTTTTAAACAAAGTTTGTTTGTTTTTTTTAAACAAAGTTTGTTTCTTGTTATCTTAAAATTTAAACAAAATTTTGTTACCAATAATAATGGTTTCATGAATAGTTAAAATTCTATAAATAACATGAGTAATAATTGTTAAAAATTTCAAGTGTAAAATTAAAGAACAGACCCGGGAGAAAAATAAAATAAAAGACTAAATGAATGTTCAAAAGGAATAAAGAGTGGAAGACTCATTAGAACGACTGATGGGAGATGAAGAGGGAAATGGTTGAATACTCGTTTGACAAGATAGAAGAATAATATTTAGAAAGATAACATTAAATTTATTGGAAAGAAAAAGTGTGCAAAAAAATAGGAATATATTGGTGGATTAAAATGAGGGTATAATAGGAAGAAAAAGTGCAAAAATACACTTCGCTGTTTTTGTATTAATATTCTAAAACGACACTTAAAAAAGGATGGAGAGAGTAATTAAATTTGGCTCTAGAATCAATTTTAGTAGTAGCTGAAAATTGTGGCTTCTCGTTCTAGAAATGATTTTGACGCGCAAGTTCATTGTTTAATCCACTTTTGCATAAATGTATCTAAACATAAATCACTTATCTTTCAATTCAATTTTATTTTGACTGTTTAATTCACTTTTGCGTAAATGTATTCAAATACAATCACTTAATTTTAACCATAATAATTTTATAGAATTAATTAATTCAAAAATAATTTTTCTTACCAAGTAACCAAACATAAAAATAGAAACCATATAAATAAATCAATTTTTCTCAAAATCAAATGAGTTAAATAAGTATTTGGCCCTTAAAAATATTTCAAACTTCGTTTTTAGTTCTTCGTACATTTTAATTTCACGTTTAGTAAATTATAAAAATCACTTTTGTAAAGTTTAATTTTTTTATTAAAAAGGGATGAATTTTATGTCTTGAACACTTGCAAATCATATGTAATTCTTTTTTAAAACAATCTAAATTTTTGTGAGAGATTTTTTTAACATCCTAAACATCTATAAAAATTTATTCGAAAATATGAAGAATACGAATGAGTTGATTACAAAACATGGATTAAAATTTTTAAAAAAATCTAAATTTTTGTGAGAGATTTTTTTAACATCCTAAACATCTATAAAAATTTAACGAAAATATGAAGAATACGAATGAGTTGATTACAAAAACATGGATTAAAATTTAAAAAAAAATCTAAATTTTTGTGAGAGATTTT
>Ga0315914_1007826_pt1 | contig 14604 bp, 8 predicted proteins | sample MpolenodulesMG_FD_203920 | JGI IMG/M metagenome (GOLD analysis project Ga0315914, IMG submission 203920) | Medicago polymorpha root nodule microbial communities from Los Angeles, California, United States - elongated nodules | ecosystem: Host-associated > Plants > Roots > Nodule | place: USA... | reverse complement strand
AAAGGACCTATCTGAAACAAACTCAAAACTTAAAGGACCTATCTGAAACCTTAGAAACTTAAAGGACCTATCTGAAACAAACTCGAAACTTAAAGGATCTATCTGAAACCTTAGAAACTTAAAGGATCTATCTGAAACAAACGTGAAACTTAAACGACCTAGGGAGGTATTTAGCCTATTTGATTCAATAAATAAAAAACGACAACTAATGTCTATAAACTAAATACCACACTATTAAAAATAGCATAAAACTTAATTAAAAAGATTCTAAAAATGTGATATGATAGAGTGTCATCAGACATCTAGTTCGAAAGTGGTTAGGCATTCATTCAGTGGATCCTAATGTTATTACGGAACATTTCCTTCATTTTGGAAATCTATCAGGTTTTGCAAAATCTAAGCGATCTTTTATGCTGTTCATTTGGTTTGCTAGTATTTAGGTTATTTCGAAGGAAAGGAATGATCGAATTTTTCATCTCAGAGGAAATCCTCTGTTTCAGCTTTTGGAGAACATTAAGCATTTTTCATTCTGGTGGTTTAAGGCTAAATTTGTTTGTTTCCTTATTTGTATCATACTTGGTGTCTAAGTCCTTTGTTATGTGTGGGCATTGGCTAATTTTAGTTGAACTTCTGTTGTAATTTTGTGGCTTTCTTTTTTGCACGCCATGTGTTGGGAAGATAGTATGTTGGTTTTAATATATCTCATTTTTTATCTTTTAAAAAAATGTTAACAATATAAAGATAAAATAATGTTTTAGTAATTACCTGGTTCTAAGAAGATTGGACTTTGATAATTTGAAGTTTGGTTAAGTAAATAATATAAATTAAGTAACAAGTAATATATTTTTGGGTGAGTGGTGTTTTACCTCCTGTAATTATTTATTTTTTGGGAATACCACTTAATAGGTCATTCAAAAACCAAAATTCATGGGGAAAAAAACTGGTTTTTGAATGGCCTATTAGGGGGTATTCCAAAAAAAATAAAATTACAAGGGGTAAATAAAAAAAATTACAGGGGAAAAACTGGAAATGACTTATATTACAGGGGGTAAAGCACTATTAACCATATATTTTTTATATATTCGAAGGATTAAAACAAGTATTACTTATTAGGCTCTAAACATACTCTTTTTGGGTGAGTTTAGATTAATTAATCTCGTAATCTCATCTTACAAAAGTTAATACACCGATTCGAGCAATCATTTTAGTATTAACAAATGTTTATTAGAAAATTATTCACTTGCCACCAAATCCATCTTACAATACTCTCTGTTGTTACTGTGAATTAAACCTCTAACTTTTCAACAACGTCAAAAGCCAACAATTACTCATTTTAAAATAAAATAAAACATTTAGAGTAAAAATTACTAAATTAACACTAAAAATAAACTTTTTTATAACAAGTTATAACAAAACCCATCAATTTATAAAGAGACAAAAGAAAGAGGCAACCACCATCACATTCATAGTCCTCGCCAACATGGTATGTTGTCAAGCTTCTAACATATGTCTCACATTCTTCCACGCTAAAATATCATCACTGGTAGAGACTCTTGGTATCCTTTTATTTGATGTTTTTAAAACAGTGTGATGTCTCATATTCTTTTACAAATCATTAACTGACATTGAAATCCAAAATTTTTGTCGCCGCATCATCAAATCCAAAGGTGTGTCTCACTTAATCCCCTTGATGAATATTTATTCCTAAACCTCTCTCGTAATGAACGACTCCGAAATCTCAACTTGGTTGTCATCGTTTCAACTTACGCTATTAAAATAAGAGTCTTACAAATCTACACCAGCATAACAAATGGTGTCATTGATTTTAAAAATATAACAAAGTTATGCATGAAAAATGTTCAAAAATAACCGAGGAATGGTAAAACTCGTTTCTACAATAGGAATATTCACAATACAACGGAAATTTGTCGAAAAAATTATTTTTCAAAGTTAAACATTTTCCCTTATAATAAAACATATACTCCAAAATAGAAAAAAAGACTTAGAGAAAATTCTTAATCTAGTTTATAATATAAAGACAGGGACTATTGGTACGGGAGACTCGCCACTAAAATCAAACCCAAAAGCTATCAAGTCACAAATCCAAGTTATTTATCTTCTACATTTTTGTCATCATCACGATCTTTATCTTACTATATCCACTAAAATACTAGGCATTTAGCTTAGTCCACAACACTAGAAAACAGTCACCAAATAAATACAACATATATACAACTAGCATGTTTGCAAAACATCAATCATGACAAATATTAACACATTCATAAAGCAATGCCAACATATAAGATAATCAAATATCACCTCCATTATCGAGGGTGGTGGAAAACCATCCACCGTGATCGACAATTGTGAAGAGTCTTACAACATTCATGATTTTATTTTCCATCAGGTATTGTATCCCAACAAATTATCGACATCACATACTATATGTGCATGAACATTATACATAACCATCAACATATATGCACAATGTAACATCCTAAAGCCTATATGCAATAAATCATGCAATTAATTTAATAAATCTAAGATACGATACGATACCGATACAGTGATGCGAGATATTTTTCGAAATTCTCGATACAAAATGGCATCGATACGTTATTAAAAAATTAAATTTAAAAATAATAATATAAGCGCACAACGTATAAATGTAACTAAAAATGATAATAAACAAACTTTCACATTAATCAAAATTATCATAACATATAACAATTACATATTTTTTCTCACAAATTAGAATATAGGTAAACATCATTAATATCATCCAAAGATAACATCATCAGTACTATAAAAAAAACACCATGGTCTAATGCTGACTACCCAATAGTTAACATCAATTGTGTCAAGAAAAAACTATGCTAATCAAGGAATAATGTAGCTTCCAACTTTGGTTAATTAAGAGACAACTTTTATAATTCAATTCCAACACCATCAAGGGGATCATGTGCATAAACTAAATTGCTTGCCCTATTTGGATCCTTTTTATTTCTTTTTCAAAGAACTGATAAAAGAGTAAGTACTCCAATTTGTCTCACAGTAGGAAGGAGAACAAGGTTGCACAAGAAGCTTTAAAGCAAACTTTCAGAGTAAAGGTGTATAAGATCCACGAATTACTAACCAAAACTGTGGACATGAATTATATATATATTCAATTGATTCAAAAGAGGAAAAATCACCTCTACAAGACGAGAACTTGAAGCAAGCTTTTTGAGATTCATTTATAGGAAACAAACTTGTAATAATTTCTTCTTCTAGAGACACTTTTTCTGTCAAACAAAGACATAGACAGTGAGAGAGTTGAGATGAAACAGAGCAACAAAACAAACGAACTAGTAACACTTTCTTCTACTGGAGGCATAACTATTAACAAAACAAACAATAATAAAACATTAACAACAGGTTTGTATTATAACTATAAAGAAAAAATCAATCTAGGGTTTACATATGTTGAAGACAATCATTAAAACAAACAATCTTATTAAGAAGAAAGTAAACATTTTTCGTGAAACAAAAGAAAATGTTAAAGAGAGAAGAAGATACTAAAGGGAGAACAACAAAGCATTAAAGAGAATAGAAGAAAATATGAAATAAAGTATTAGAGAGAAGAGAAACAGAGTAGAGAACATATTGGAGGTGTTGATGGAGGTTATTGTGGTTGCAGATGTTGAGATGGAGCAATTGGCGTTGCATGTTAGAAGGAGAATAGCTATCATCGCTGGTGGTGAGAAACCCTATATTTTGGGTTCCATTCCATTTATTTTTTCAGAGAGAGCCCTTCCTGTCCAACTTCATATATTTGTATGTATTTCTTATTTTATTATTTCTTTAATTCTTAAAGCAAGATTCTTGAAATTGAATTATTTGTTTTACTAATGAATTTTTATGAAAACTTTGATTAATAAAGAACAAACGTAAATTAGTGAGAGTATTTATATCAATCTGGTACAATATATGGATGACATACTGATGGTCCAAATAATTTATATACTCATGTAAGATATGGTTCGGTGATTGTTTTTTAATGAAGGAGTTAGGCAGGATTTCCTAAAGAGTTATAATTCAAGATCTATAGAGATAGATTGTTGATGTACCTCGAACTTAACCTAAGTGCATATTTCGACAAAGTGTTTGGACACATAATATGCATAAGTTTATGTTGAAATTGTTGCATATAACACATGTTGTGTCTGAGGGAAAATGCCCTAACTTATCAGAAAGTAAAAATTGAATGAAGTATAAATTATGAACATAGAAAATAGTTCCTTATATGCTAATAAAGTATATTGCCCATATGGTGATCGATGTTAACACTTACCCAATATATTGACTTAATATTTGATTGAATTTTAGTTCTAGTGAGAGATTGTTAGAGTAAGCCTTAATAACCAATCTTTATATTGATTGAATTCAGTTTTGTATCATGCCCTTGAAATATATATTTGTGACTATATTAAAATAACAAGACATTTCTTTATTGATGTTTTGTTTCAATATAATAAAGTCTCTAGAATAATTAGTTTATTTAATGGAACATTAAGTGTGACTTAATTGTGAGGCCCCATTAAAATAAATTGCATTATTCTAAAAGTATCTGTAGTCAAAAGATTTACTATGAAATGAGATTGTAGTAAGGCATATACACTCTTATATTGGTACCCTGATGACCACATCTCATGTGTCATGGATAAAATGTTATCTAGTCTTCACATAGGTATAAAATTAGGAGTAGTATTTGTTATTGGATTGACCTTTCATGAGAATACTACATAAAGAGTTATGTAAAGTGTCATAATATATTCTCGTAGTAATAATTGTGTATGCCACCCTTCGACATGAAACCACTATGTACCTTAAATGTAGGAGTTAATTATGTTGTTTCTATACTAACATTGTATGTAAAAGGACTACTACAAAGTCTGTTGATGTATACCCTATGAATCATGTTGAGGGACATGAGTTGTCTAGATGGAAATTTTCACTCCTACACAACATAATAAATGTCTATGAGCTCAATATTGAACTGGACAAGGGTGACACAGAATATGCCTTGTGTTGAATATATACACAAGGACAAAAGAGTAATCATACACAAAATCGTTATCATAGAAAATGTTTCGTCATATCACATGATACTCTAGTCACTTTGGGTGGAAGCAGTGTATTGCTAGATGTGTATTATTGTTTATAATATCATATATATGATTTAATATTACTTCCAACATTACAAGAACCTGCAGAGTCACACATATAAGACAAATATATGAGTGAAATAAATAAATAAGATTTATTTAAATTAATATATAAGACTTATTATAATATCATATATAAGACTTACTACGAAATGAGTTATACTGTAAGGAACGATGAGTTTAAGTGAAACACAACACACCATAAGGTATGATGCATATAAGCGAGTCTATAAATATAACTCACTATGGAGATCAAAATATAATTACAAAAACTTCAGAAAACCTAGACATACACAAACCCTAATCTCTCTGCACCTCTGGAGGATTTGGCTAGCTCCAGTCATTAGAGAAGTTTTGTTTGTGTAAATGTGTAAAGGTATTACTTGCTTTTCTCGTGATTATACATGATTCAATTACAAAGGTTATGTGCTTTAATAGGTAAAAAACGTGAATCCTTAAAGGGTTTAATTATCTATTTAATCTGTGGTTAATAATTTAATCAAGAGCTATTCATTGGAAATTGTTCCGCTAAGAGGATTTTTTTTTGGTTTGAAAAATCCCTTTTTATAATTCCAACATGAGTAGATGCTACAGACTTGTATTCACACATTTTTTTCTCTCCTATGTTAAGGAGGCATTACATAAAATCCTCTAACTCTTGATCTTAAGTTGTGGTGATCAACTCAGTTTGTGTTGAACATGATAGAACCCACTAGGTGTTTTTTAAGCTCACTTACTCTCATTGAAACATGAACGCTGAAGTTCTCATTTCAAATGCATGACATGAACGTTCATAACTAAAGAAGCCAAATAAGCTTGTATGTTAATTTAATCTAGTGGATTTGATTAAAAGTACTCATTTATCACAATAATAATTAGTTCTCACCGGATTCGCTCCAATCACAATTCATTTTTATTATCTTTTTTCCATTTCTCACTTGTATCTTCACTATAAATGTTTCCTTTGTCTTCTCTCTACTTTTATTCTTTCAACTTTCTCTCTACATTAACTCTATTATTATTCGCTCATCTTTTTTTTGTTAATTAAATAAACTTTTTTTTAATTTCATTTTTTAAAAATATCTCAATTGTGATAGTTTAGGGCGGCCACACATATTTTTCTTTTTAAGACAAATTTAATGACCTTCAAAGGTGGGCTGCAAATGTGTGGCAGCCAAAGCAAACACAAATTATGGCTGCTAGAGTGGTTATAAACCTCACTGGTACAAAAGAAAAAAAAAACAAAGATACACTTTGTGGTGGCCTAAGCATTGACAAATATTTGTGACTGACTCAAATATGGTCACGTTTTGGCTGCCACAAACACGGTCACGTTTTGGCTGCCACAAACACTTGATTTGTGACCACCTTTGATGACTTATGTCTCTTTTTAACCGCAACAATTACCAATTTTTCTCTTGGGCTCATCAAGTATGCCTAGTTTTCTTTTCTTTATGGGTGATATTTCTTTCGCATGACCCAAGTATATGTACCATTTCAAGAGTGATTGAAAAGAAATATTGATAACAACCGAGAATGTTATGGTGTACTATAAAGACTTGCATTGAAAATTTTATGAGAGAACTGATGTTGATGTGACTATATTTGTTCAAAAGATATAAAGATCTATCGTTAATTTTATGAGTGTTAATGAAATACTATTGGAGAAGATAAGTGGGGATCCAAACTTCAATATATGTGATGTTAGATGGACACCACCCTTAGTGATTGTTATAAACTTAATATTGGTGCAACACTTTTGCTAGAGGAAGGTAAGAGGGGTATTGGTGTTGTGGTGAGATCTATTGATGGTATTGTGGTTGTTGCTAATTGTTGACAAATCCTTTTTTATAAGATTCATATATAACATAAGCTTTAACTATATGAAAAAACGTTACAAAATTTGCAAAATAATACGTCTTTCCTAGATCTTATAGCATAATATGATGCTTCAAACATGGTTTTGAGTTCGGACATTGAACCCTCATCACCAATTTTCCGCTTATGTTGGTTTTATTACTGGGAGTTGTATTAATTTTAATGCTTATTTTCATAGTTTAAATATTTTACATATTAAACGTGAGGTCAACTAAGTTGTCTATCATTTAGTTTAGTATGTTCTTTATAATTTTATATTTTTGCAGTTTTAACCTTCGATTTATTTCAAGACTTTCATTTATAAAATAATCTTTGCATAAAAAAAAAAAAAAAAAACTCTACTCTACCACTCAAACACGATCGATGATCACTATATATTTAAATTAAACTAAAATCTTAAAGTCATAGAAATTGTGGTTTTTGATTTATTAATAAGACAAATTCTATGGTACACCCAAAAACTTAAGTGTACCGATACACCAAATCGTTAAATTAATAATTAAATGAGTTTTTTTTTTTTTTAAGAAAATGAATTATTTTCTATCATTGACAATTATAATAATGAAATCTTATTTACCAAAAGCTTCAACGAAATAAAATTTACTTTTTTTGAATTTTTATTATTCATAATATAGAATATTGATTAATTTTATGAGAAAATGTTAAAAATTTAATATGATTCTTATAAATAATGAAATGATGTTTTTTTTCTTATGAAATGATGTTTTCTAAAATATAAATATTGATAGATAGGTTTTTATTTTATAAAATGATCGTTAATTTCTAAATTTATAAAAACAAATGTACCAGGACACCTCAATTTATGAGGTGTACTGTAAAAGTTCCCTATTAATAATATAAAGAAAATTACACTGATAACGTATCAAAATTAATAGATTGTTGTGTGGATTTGATTTTTTTATTTTATTTAAATATTTTGGACATATTTATGTTTGTTCACTCTCTTTATCCTAAGCAGCAAAATTCTATGGTAATATATCTATATATATCTTCTAAAATAAATTTACAATATAAAAACAAATAAATATTTCTTTTGTATTAATAAAAAATGAAAATTCAAAATTAAGTAAGGAAGTAAAGTAAGTAATATAAATGATTTATTTAGGAGATATATTTTTATCCATGAAGGGTTAAATTAATTATTAGGCTCTATGTATAAATCTGGTAATCTCATCTTACAAAAATTATTACACCAGCTTGGGCACTCATTTTGGTGGTGATAAATGTTTATAAAAAGCAATCTTCACTGTCCATACATAATATCTACAAGATTATCCGCAACAAATTCTCTGCCACCCTGCACTACCCCCTCTGTCCTCAACATCACCAAAAGCCAACACCCACCCATTACCAAAGAAAGCAAAAACGTTAGAGAACAAAAGCCGTATATCATAATAAAAAAAATAACTTTTTTTTCCTTCTAAAATAGATTATTATTATTAAACTTATCAATTTTGAAAGAGACAAAACAAAGAGGGCCCCACCACCGTAACGGCCGTGGTCCCCACCATGGCTCGTTGTCGCGGTTCTAATCTATGTTTACCATTCTTTTACACGGAGGAACCATCATCTTTAGAAATCCTTGGTATCCTTTCATTCGACGCTGTTAAAACAATGTGTCGTCTTATCTCCCTTTACAAATCATTAACGGACATTGAAATCCACAAACTTCGTCGCCACATTATCAAATCCAAAGGTGTGTCCCACCTTAATTCCCACGACGAATGTTTCCTCTTAAACCTCGCTTGCGCCGAACGCCTTGAAGATCTTAACTTAGCTGCCATTGCCGTTTCACGTCTCGGCTCACACTGCTCCGACAAGAATCTCACCCATTTCGAAGCAGTGTACGCTGAGATTAAAAACGACGCGGTTGATTTAAAAAAACTCGAATTTGGTACGAGAAATGTTGAGAAAATAATTGAGAGAATGGAGAAACTTGTTTATGCAACAAGGAATCTTCATAATGCGATGGAATCTTTGTCGGAAATGGAAGTTTCGGAAAAGAAGATACAAAAATGGAGAACAATGAGAACTAATAATGGGCTTAAAGTGAAAGTTGAAGATTTCAATGATAGGATTGTTTTTCATAGAAGACAAGTTCAATATTACAAACAAATTTCCCTTTGGAATATTACGTTTGATAAAGTTGTTGGATTAATGGCTCAGATTATTTGCCTTGTTTATGCTAGAATCTCTTTTGTTTTTGGCTCTTTGATTACGGGTTGCAACAACAATAATAACAACAACAATGATGTTAAGGTTAAGGGTGTTTTTCGAATGAAAATGGAAAATCGTTGTTGTAGAATTGAACATAGTGAGTTGTACAAAATAAACAATTGTATCTTTGATAAAGAAGAGAAAAAGAAGAATCATTTTGGTCATGTTTTGAAGAGCAATAGAATGGGTGTAATTCGGTTTCATAATCATTCTCCGGCGTTGGCAGTGGGTTCTTGTGGCGGAGGTAAGGTGGCGGCGAAGAATAATAGTGTTTTCCGGTTGGCGCCGCCGACAACAGTTGGTGGGGTAGGGCTATCACAAAGGTATGCAAATGTGATTCTTTTCACTGAGAGGATTGTGCATGCTTCAGCGGCGATTGGAGACGACGCTCGGAGGCTATTATACGAGATGTTACCGGAGAGGTTGAAGGTGAAGTTGAGAGGAAAATTGAGGAAAATGCGGTTGAAATGGGAGGAGACTTCGAACGAAGAGGAAGATGGGGAGGAGGAATGGACGACATCTGAACGGCGCGGCGCCGCGGAGGAGGTGATGAATTGGTTGGCACCATTGGCACATGATACATTGAAGTGGCAGGCAGAGAGGAATTTAGAGAAACAAAAGTTTGAGACTAAACCAACTGTATTATTGATGCAAACTTTGCATTACTCTAATTTGGAGAAAGTGGATGAAGCTATTGTGGATGTTTTGGTTGGTTTGAGTTGTGTATATTGGAACCAAAAACAATGGTAGTGTATATTGGTGACGATTTTTTAATACCACCACTATAAACTATTTTGTATTTTAAATTGTTGAATGTTTCAATTGTATTTGTTCATAATTTTTAGGTATTTCAATTTAAAATTTATGTTGAAATATAGTTATGAGCATAATCTTTATGTCAAGGTTGGTGATTAGTAAACCATTATGGTAGTGTGATGAATGGTGAGGCTAGGTGTAGAGAGATGGATGCCATTTTAAATTTTATTCAAGTCATTATCAATTTCTGATTCTTTATGGATTGGATTTTAAAAAACATTGTTGATGAAAATAATCAAATATTAAATCAAGACTTATAAAAAATAATTTTTAGTTATTTAACTAGGAGAAGCTATCAGGGTTTATGTCGAAGAAATTACAAAATCTGGTGGCATTTGATTGATTTTATTCCCTCATGTTTCCGGCATTTATATATATATAAAATTGTAGCTGAGATTCAAACTTTAGTTCACGTTGAGGGATTTTACTCTTACGATTAGACCCAACCTGGTCCGAAAAAGGTATATACAATTATTTTCAATATCTCGAGTATGTTTGAAATATGCATGACGTCTTTTTTTTTTTTTTACAATAATATATTTTCATCTGGCAACCAGTCTTATTTGTTAAGGATCGCATAATTTTCACTCAATCGGAAATCACACAAGTCACTTTTTTCAAAAGAAAAAGTGAGATAATGTTTTTTTTCATCTTCAATCTGTAATGAAACATTCAAGAAACTATTTTAACTATTTTTTCATGTGTGTATTCATTGTTTAGAGACTATTTTAACGTCAGTGACACCTTTAAATAACTTGCACAATGAGAAACTATTTTGGAATTTTGATACATTAAAGAACTATTGTGTTTACTCATTACAAATTCAGGGACGAAAATAATTATTTTTCGGTTTCTATTCTCTTGTTCTTTTAGCTTAAAACCCTAATTTCTTGTAGCTTTATTAGTGATTGCTTATAGATCCTATCAGATACATTCAGTTTCTTAGATAACAGTTTACATCAGTTACACACAAACTACTAGTTATAGAGTTACACACACACACGTAATAAAAGTTTTCATGTCAAGAATAACTGACAAAATTAATTAACATAACTGGCCCTAATAATATACTAACTACCACTAATAACATGATAACTGCCTAACAATATCTACTGATATGAAGTCAAACATAGTATTCATGTCTTATCAAATGAAGAAGTTCCAAGATAGGAGCTTGAATTAGTCTTATCAAATGAAGAAGTTCCAAGAGAATGCAAAAATTCATCAAACCCATCTTGTGAATCAATACCTCCTGGCTTTCTCAATTCATTTGGTAACTCAACTTCTCCATCCAAAATCCTCACTACTTGTCTTATACTAGGCCTTATAGTTGCAACATCATTTGAACACATCAACCCTAATTTCAACACCATCATTACCTCACTTTCATTGAAATCACCATTCAATTTAGGATCCACTACTTGAAGTATTCTTCCTTCTTTGTACCTTTCCCACACCCATTCCACCAACACCAGCTGTTCTTGTAATGCCTTAGGTTCAATAGGCCTTCTTCCGCAAGCAACCTCGAGAAGAAGTGCGCCGAATGCAAAAACGTCGGAGCTTGTAGATGCCTTTCCTGTTCTAGGCAATTCTGGTGCCAAATAGCCTAATGTTCCCACCACTCTTGTCGTGCCGGGATTAGAACCATGTTCATACAATCTTGCCAGACCAAAATCACCTAATCTTCCATTGAGTTCGCAATCTAACAGAACATTGCTAGCTTTAACATCTCTATGTATTACCACTTGCTCATAACCTTCATGTAGAAACAAAAGACCTGCAGCAACACCCTTTATTATCTTAAACCTTTGTTCCCAACTTAGCACGATTTCTGAATCTTCAAACAAGTACTTGTCTAAGCTTCCATTCGACATGAAATCGTACACAAGAAGAAGGTCCCCTCTGCGGCGACACCACCCAAGTAACTGAACCAAATTCCGGTGGCGAAGTCGGCCTATGCTTGCAATTTCAGATACAAATTCCCTCAACCCTTGTTTTGATTCATGTGAAACTCTCTTAACAGCCACTTGAATCTTCGATTTCGGCAATATCCCATTGTAAACTTTGCCAAAACCACCCTGCCCAAGCAACTCTTTCTCCTTGAAACCTTTTGTAGCTTTCTTGAGCTCTTCATAGGAGTATCTATGTGGCCCAACTTCAAGCTCCCATGCTTCAATTACATCAGCATTCTTGATTTTTCTGATAATGTAAATACCAAATGCTATAGAACACAAAGCAATCACACAAGCTGCGAGTGAAACACCAATTATCAAAGAAGTTTGTTTCTTCTTTGGTTGTGGAAGTTGTGGAAGTGAAGACAAGTCAAGAAATGGTGCTGCTCCATTGATTTTGAAACTCCAACCCAATAAGTAATGAAAGGCTGCAAGATTACCAGTTGAAGCAGAGAAACCAACATACATAGTATCATGAAAAATAGGTGATAGATCCACGTGAAAGGACAAGATTGGTTTTTTTGGTTTAGTTGAAGTTGGAGAAAGTGTAACACTGATAAGATTCTGTGAAGAATCATAATCAACCCAAACAAGAATTGGTTTCCCACTTTTAATATTAAGATCTTGTTTGGTTGAATTATCAGTGTAATAACCAGCAGGAACAGAAGCATTTGACCTCAAACTATTGATGTCTATACCAACATGGTTATCATTAATATCATCAAACTCAAAGTCTTGAGCAGTGTCAAACTCAACAGCAAAAATATGGTTAGAGAAATTACCAAAAACATTGCTTGCATTGAAAAGACCAAGATATTGAATAGGTAAAGCTTTGAGATCCTTAGTAGGTGCTATCGTGAAAGCCATGCCATGACCACCAACTCTAGGATATTCAGGAACAACAGCAATGGCAAAGGTTGATGAAAAGGAAAAAGCTTTACCAGTTGTTGAGTTCTTTAGCTTAAAAGGTTGAGAGTAAAAAGCATGGCCCATTAATTTGCTTGAATCATTTGTTAATCTTATTATTCCATTTTTCTCTATCTTTGCAACACCATTTAAGGTTAAATTGTTGGCACCAACATCCTTAAAACCTGTGTATAGTAGTTGGTCAACTTGGGACAATACTTGGACAAAAAGGAATGGCAAAAATGTTACCAAGAGTCGAAGATGGGTTGGCATGATGAACAAGAGAAATCAGCTAAGGAAAGTGAAAGGTAAGGGCTTGAGATGTGATTTTTTTGATGTAACAAACAAGCATACTGGGCTGTGCTAAGCTAAGTTTATAGGAAGAGAACCCACGTTAGTATGATGGTATTAGCTTGGGACCTGAAAGTGCGCTCCTTCTCAAGGTCTCAGGTTCGATTCTCCTCGTGTCAATTTAGATAGGCTAATTTAGCTTCTTTCAGGAAAAAAAGTTTAAAGAAGAGGATTAGTGATGACAAAAGATGGAATGAGTATAGTATATGATAGATTTCATAACTCTACTCTTCCAAGTGTGATATTTTGATGCTTAGCAATCTTGCATGTACTATATAGATTTATGAATAGAAACTAGAGATTGAAGAAGTGGAAAAATCATAAACATGACAAAGTCACATTGATTATTGGCCACTATTGACTTGTGCAGTTGGCTTCTTCTTATTACTTTTCCTTTCTCCAATTAATTCGTAGGGTCATTTTCTATGGTGCCATGAATATTTTTTGACTATATGGTATCAAGACTCTAACTACCATTGACTTGAGGTCAGCTCAATGTATATATCAAAATCAAATACAGTATAAATGTTAAAAATCAAATAATTTTTAAATAAATTAAAATAATCGTTAAAGCTATTGTTGTTTTTTGTGTCCATGTATATTTAGGCTTCTTGACTAGATATTTTTCTCCCAAAATTTCTTTTACTTCTAGAAGCAGTTTGTATATTTAGGCTTCTTAAATTCACTAGATTTCTTCTCCCAAATTTTCGTTTACTTCTAGAATTGATAAAGAAACCTTTGAGAAAATGTAAGGATGATTCTCGTTCTTTCCAAGGTCCTTCCCCCATACGCTAGGGAACTAAAGTCTCGAAGACCCCAAAATAATGATGTTTTAATTTATCTAGCATATTGTTTACATAAAAATTAGCAATATTAATCTGGAATACATAACTGCGACATCTATATGCAAAAAGGTTAGACCAAGGATTTGCAAATAAAAGTTAGTGGAAACCAAAATAGGCATCTCAAATGCACCAGAAAACCAAACATAGGTTGGACCACATAATGTTTGAAATAAAGAATGAGCAAGGCAGATTCAGCAATGCATCTCCCTAATAAGTTACTCCCTTCGGTCCTTTGTATAAAAGAATATTTGGTCAACAAAAGTTAATGTACCTGGTTTAAAATTCAGTCCAGATACATCAACTTTTGTTGACTAAACTTTCTCTTATAAATAGGACCGGATGGAGGAGTAGTATAAAAATTTATGTAAAGGTCATTCATTCCTTTTTAGTGTTTTCCAGCACAAAAATAGA
>Ga0315914_1007824_pt1 | contig 14608 bp, 7 predicted proteins | sample MpolenodulesMG_FD_203920 | JGI IMG/M metagenome (GOLD analysis project Ga0315914, IMG submission 203920) | Medicago polymorpha root nodule microbial communities from Los Angeles, California, United States - elongated nodules | ecosystem: Host-associated > Plants > Roots > Nodule | place: USA... | reverse complement strand
CTACAAGCTCTCATCTACACCATCTCCAATGGTGGGTACGTAACGTAGCTCCAACAGTTGTTCATAGCATGTCTTTAAATCCATATAGTTGTTGGTTGTTGACTAAGTTCACCATTTGAGTGTGCCTACAAGACTGTCATAAGAACGGGAACATGCTCAAGGAACTATCCAAGGTAGCACTACATAATTTTGAGGCAATTTTATGGAATCTATGAGTTCTTAAAGATTGAAAATATTATCGGACTCAAAATTTGATATCAACACCATGTGTATACACGATTTCTAAGTTTTATATTGATTTCTCTCTCTTCGATTCTGACACCACACACATTCGAATTGTTGTCCAACTTTTTTGTGTCTAAGTAATGCATTCTTAAATATTTTTACATCCTTGAAATGTATGTTTGGATTACCTTAGGCATGTATCTGAAAGAAAGAAAGAAATTGCTTCTAAGTGATATGACATTTTGGTCCCATGAAATGTATGTTTGGACTGATAGTAAATTTAGTGAAATAACAACGACATTGTGTTTTTGTTGAAGTTGCATAATCACAATAGCATACCTTCTTCAAAGTTACAATCAATTCAAAAATGCACGAAGTTCTCCATTATAGATTGCATTATTGGAGGTACTCTTTAAAGTTTGTGTTTATAAGTTTATCAACTCCTTTAAACTTTCCTATAAAAGATTACCTTAGGCATTAAGCTTAAACTGGTATAGAAAAAATTGTAACAACACCATTTTTGTTTGTTGTCTCAAGTCATGTATTCTTACAACCTCGTGCACATGCTTTTACCTTATACCTTTTGGGTCCCTTTTGATGGGTGCACTTGAAACTTTATCAATGCACTAAAAGCATTAACAATCAAAAGCTCTCAATATTCCAATAAATTATCCACTGCAACCTTTTGGAACACCCTGCCAAAGTTGATAAGTTAAAGTTCTCTTTTGCTAATTTATGTGCACTTAACCTAGATGACCTAAGTGATGCTGGAATCCCACAAATTATTCCCTTTTTATTCCAAAAGTTCAATACTTTCATATTGCTACCATATTATCGTGGAATTAATTTAGTCAAAAATAATGGGTGCAATTGGGCACAGTCACACAGCCTATGAGGAGCGCATAATTTACCTATTTTTTTACTTTTAAAGCTTATTTGAACAAAACAAAAATTAAAATGAGTGTTTATTTATTTTGGGAAAATGATTAAGAGCTTTTTATAAATAAAAAAATCTGAAAAATAATAACTACTTCCCCCAAAAAATGTTTCCAAATACACAATTAGTGTTGAGAGAAGTAAAACATTACAAGACAACAGAGAAAATTGAGAAGGGGAGAAAAACCATAGGAAAATTGTATTAGTTTTCACACAACTTGAAGATACATGCTTACAACTTACAAGTATACATACTAAGTTGATGATGGAATACTATAGGCTAATCTATACTCTAATGCATAGGATCATAACTAACTCCTATAAATCTAGAAGTTAGTTATAACTACTTTCTAGTTACAAAATGGTTAAAAGGAGCGATAGCTTATGATACAAGGTACTAGCGATAGCTTATGATACAAGTTTAATTTATAGCATTTTTCAATAGCCCCTCACAAGCTGGAGCATGGTATATGTTGATCATGCCAATCTTGGAAATCAGTGAAATCGCCTTGTTTGTATGTGAAGAGGGAATAATCCGAAGTCAATTGCACATATCCTTCGGTAAGAGTGAAGTGAGTTTTTCATACCATTTTCTAATTGCCGCCTTGAGAGACCATATAGACTCTTCAGTAATTTACAAACTTTGTTTGGTGCACTGCACACTCCTTCTAACACTGTCATATAGATATTTTCCTGTAATTCTCCATGCAAGAATCAAAGCAAGTGCCAGTTTTATGTGGAAGCATGAGCAAGCAATATTCTGATTGTAGTAATGAGAAAAGGTATCAAAGAAGTCAATACCTTCAATCAGATTGCAACCCTTTACAACTACTCAACTAGTATTGCTTTGTATATTTCAAAGTTTCAATGCTCCCATTTGCTTTATGTTTGATCTTATACACCCATTTACTATCTCAAAACACAACTCATATTTGTTTTTTCTTCTTATTTTTGTAAAATTGATACTGATTAGGTCACCGGTTCAGTTGTGAAGATGGAAAGGACCATAAGCTTCTATTTTTAGACCGAGGCTTTAACCATCATTAGTGAAATCCTTGTGAAAGTTACAAATGCTCATTGCTATTACATATTTGTAATGGAATATTCATCCCTTTCAGCATATTGAATCACACGTTCACTGTATATGGTTGCTTATCTGTACTTTCTTGAACCCTTTTACTAATTTCTGTTGTGCTCAATTGGTGTTATTGAATTATACAATAATTGAGCCTTAGAATCCTTGTTCAATTTTTCGTCACTTTTTCACCATGGGCTTGGATTGTCTGAGTTATTGATTAATGATTGCTATAGTACTATATAACTATTGCGCTACAGAAGTTGATTGTCATTTCTTTATCTATATACTGCTGTCACAGTAATGCCATTTTTTCTAGTTCTGTTTGCATTTAATGAATGAGAAAATTTACAAATATTTGATGAATTTGTATCAAGAGTGCAAGTAAACAATTACTATTCTACAACAGTACAATTGATTTTTACCGTGGTATTGGTACGAAACTTCCATCATTGCTTAAGAGGAGAAAAGATTCTTTCAATTTGTTTTTCCCGTGCATTAGTGACTTGGTCATAAGTTCCAGTAAATTTAGTTCTAGAATAACTGAGATTTATAACAAATTTAAAAAATAACTAAGATAAGTTGGTTATGGAACTTATGTGGTAGAATATAAGGAAGTGGATAACGATGTAGATTCAGCAACATAACATACAATGTTTTCAGACTTCAATTAAGTTATCGTGCAGTACAATATTTTTTAGCCAAGTTACATGCACACATCTGGAAGCAGCTTTTTGAGGACATGATTCCTGAAAGACTTGGCTTCCAAGAAATCTTAGGCACAAGAAAATCAATGTTGGGGCATGAAATAGCATATCGAAGAGAACGATGGTAGCGATTTAGATTACCTTGGGACAATATACTAACAACCAACATTTGCTTATCAACAAATAAAAAATATTACCTCAGGACAAGTCTTGACCAAAATTCGACCGTTTAACATTTCTTTATTAACCTTATCCCAATCGGCCAACTGATCATCACATGATGCCATCTTTCTCTAGCATTCAACGAATCATCAGTATATATTCTCGATCTTTGCAAGTATTCATTTGGTCTCAATAGAACCCCATTCTTTGCAAAATCATTTCCAATCATTCTCAGATACGAAGGTTGAGCCGCCTGCCTAGAATTCACAAAGTGGACAAAAAGTAAGACCGAGAGACATGGAGAAAGATCACACTTAAAGTCACATTGATATTCAGAACAAAGGGTGGTGTGTTTTTCCCCACCTTATATAATACTCTCTTGGAATTATATAGCCCATTGCCTTTCCATGAATTGTCGTGAATGGTGAAAACAAGGGGTGAGGGAATAAAAATCCATCATGAAATTGCTGCAGGTTAAATTTGGTACGTAGCACAGAGTCGATGGATGAGTTAATCATCTGTTACTAAATCCATACCACATTGCATATAAACTTTTCAAACAACTAAACAAGTGTATACCAATAAAGCCAATATAAAATTAACCAAATACTACTAGTATGTCTACATCAGCTCTATAGCAATCAATATTATCAATGTAGAAACAAAAAACCTCAAAGTCCTCCATCCAAGTCAGTTCATGTATAAGTTGTACTCGAAGAGTGATGAGACCCTCTTAGCTATAATTGCACTATTATGTAGCAAAAATTACACAACATTAAGCATGTAAAGCATGGTAAAAACTAGAAAATTATTGAATGCAAATTGGTTATAAATCCTTGGTGGTACTTTGGGAAAACTCTTTAACAATCCTCAGACACCACAATTGTGAAAACATAAACAAAGATGAACGGAATGCTGAGCTTTCTTCCTCAACTCGTCCATCTTCTTCTATTCTTCAATCTTCTTCTTCTTCTTCTTTTCTTCAATCTCCTTCTTCAATTTTTCCATTATCATATTCAGATGAGAGGCATGCATTTCATCAGACCTGGTCTTTAATATTTTTTTCCCTTTCAAGCTCTATGCCCTCCCGATAACTTTTCCAAAAAGCATCTTCCTGCCTTTCAATATTTTCCCTTTCGGCACCTTGGATAATATCCCAGAAATTCTTTTTGTTCTTCTCTTTTGCCTCCTTATCTTCCACCTTCTCTTCAGCCTCCTTGACTCCTTTCCCTCCTTCCTTCACGGCAGCGGAGATTGTGTAGGCGGATCTGATATTGGACGGGATGGCAGATGGCGTGGTAGTGCCGCCATAAGAGGGGACGTGTCCAATTCCGAGGTTAGAGATGAGATCGGAATCATTTCCTCCGAGACTCTGAGAAAGGAAGAGACACTGATTCAACGCAGGTGTGCCGTGGTGCTCTTCGATCGGGGTCTTCAGGTGATGGAGAGTGGTGGTGTTAGGGTTTACGTCTAAGGCAAAGCTTTTACCGTTGGGTAGCACAATGAATACCATTGCTATTATGGTGCGTTAGATTTGAATGTATCTTTTTTCTTTTTTGTTACAATGTGAATGTATCTTTCTTGAAGGAAAAAAAATGAATAAATGTTTTGAAACGGTAATAACAATCTTGTTCTTGTTTTGTAAATGGAATGCTCATAGGTAACCCTAAAATTATGTTTTGGCTTTGACGATTGAATTTGCAAATGGGGAAATCTTAACCATTTTGAATCTTGTTGATCAATTTTTTCATATTATATGTATTCTAATGTCATAAATTTGTGGGTAACTACCCAAGTTCAGGCCTAGACCCAACAATGTGTGGTATTACCCGTCCATCATGTGTATTATTTGTCGGTGCCTATTGGGTTTGGGTCCAATTGTCATCCCTACCCCCATGAAATGTATGTTCGGATTGATAGTAAATTTAGTGAAATAACAATGACATTGTATTTTTGTTGAAGTCGCAAAATCATAATAGCATACCTTTGTTCTTCGAAGTTACGGTCAATTCAAACATGCACGAAGTTCTCCATTATAGATTACATTATTGGATTGTAGGTAATCTTTAAAGTTTTTGTGCTTATAAGTTTAGCAACTCCTTTAAAGCTTCCTATAAATATGCATTAGGCTTAAACTGGTATAGAAAAAATTGTAACCACACCATTATTGCATGTTGTCTCAAGTCATGTATTCTTACAACGTTGTGCACATGTTTTTGCGTTATACCTTTTGGGGTCCTTTTGATGGGTGCACTTGAAACTTTATCAATGCACTAAAAGCATTTACAATCAAAAGCTCAATATTCCAATACATTTTCCACTGCAACCTTTTGTAACACCCTGCCAAAGTTGATAAGTTAAAGTTGTCGTTTGCTAATTTATGTGCACTTAACCTAGATGACATAAGTGATGCTGGAATCCCACAAATTATTCCCTTTTTATTCCAAAAGTTCAATACTTTCATATTGCTACGTACCATTATTGTGGAGTTAATTTAGATGGAAATAATAGGTGTAATAGGGCATAATCACACAGCGTATGAGGAGATAATTTACCTACTTTTGACATTTTTGGACTTTTGGAATAAAAAGGGAATAATTTGTGGGATAAAAGTGTAATAGGTAAATTAACATTTTTAAGTTATTCAAACAAAAAATAAAATAAAAGTGTTTTTTTTAAATGATTAGGAGCTTCTTTAAAAAAACATTCTGAAAACGAATAACTACTTCCCAAAAAAAAAAGTTTCCAAACACTCAAATTAGAACTTATTTGATTTGATTAAGTAATTAGGTGAGACCTATAAACTTTGAACCATGCTTATTCTACTCAAGATCAGATAAACCGATTTATTTATTAAGTATTTTTTATCTAACATTAATATATTCCAAAGGTTGGTAAAACCTAACCTTGTTGTAAAGAAAGAAAAGGTAAAGTCTTAACCTAATTCAACACATTTTCACATCAAATAATGGACAAAATGGTTAAGTACTAACTATTAACATAGTAAATCAATAGAGAAACATCCACTTTTCAATTCGTAACTTTAAAAGAAATATTTTTATATTGTATGAACATGAAAGTTTGTACAGGAAGATAGCTATTAGTCAACGTCAAATCCTTGTATGTGTTATTTTCCTCACCGTAAGAATTAGGGTCTTTACCCTAGTAAAGATTTTAAGGTATCGATCCTTAGTTTATGTCTTTTTTACTTGCTAAGACAGCAAGGCAGTTTTTTTTTTTAAATCGAGTTGGACTCCGATAATATCGAACACACATTCTTTTTTTGAGAATGAGTCGTTTTATCAACTCTCTCAACACTAAATTGATAATTCATTTTGAGTTGTCCGTCAATTTCTCATCCTCTTAAAAATATAAGAATTTTTATTAAACCGAGATGAAATCTATTATTGGTCAAGTTTGCGCATTTGATGGTATTGCTTCATATTTTGGACCAATGAACTTTTTCATAACTATCACGTTTTGCAAATTATCAACATATAATTATTCTTCTAGCATAATGGTTTAGGAGGATTGAATTTGCGATCGTGCATGCCTCAAAAAGAAGAAAGGAAAAAAAAAAAAGGAATATGTGATGGAAAAAAATTGTATAAAAGATACATAAAAATTGAAAGGAGTAAAAATAGATGTTTTCTTTTTGAGCTTGTACTACGTAACTTTAGTTTTTATAACCCTTTTATAGAAACTCGTATTAGGAGATCCTTTGACTTGAAAAAAGTGAATTTAATTGCAACCCACGAGCCTATTTTAATTTAGGTGCTTTAAACTAGAGGTTATTGTATATGTTGAAGATTTATAGCAGTGGTTGCATCTATAAACTTGCACGCAAGAGCAAATTCAAGACACCAACGTGTTTGTTTAAGCCTGCAAAATCGAGTTTTCGCATACTTGTTCTCAAAATAGTAATCTTCTTCAAATGTACTCCATGATTATTATGCTAACAATAAACATGAAATAAGATTATATTATTAAATAAAAAAGTTGCCAAACAAACAAAAAAGTATATGAACCGCATTAACCCAACAATATTTTTCTAAAAATTTTATATACTTTTTTAGATTTGTATCGAACTATAGAATTTATTATTTTCTATTTATTAAATTACATAATTCTGTAAGGAATCACAAAGATGGAGAAACTAAAACTTTCCGTGTTAGGGAATGGAGAGTGGGGGAGTACTTCTCTCATCCACCTTGCTCATTGAAAACCATATTTTCTGTATAAGAAGAAAACATTTGGCAAAGAAGAGAGTGTTATTTGCAATTTATGTACATAGGTGAACATCATGGACAGATCTAGACATTTGGTATATGTGTGACTAAAATATCAAAGAAACAATAATAGAAATCATAGTAAAAATAAGAAATAACAGTGTTTGACACAATACAATTACGATGAATATCGTCTCCTATTCATTTGTTGAAAATGAGCTAAAATAACATCATTGTCAATAATGATGCAAATTTAAAACACTAGAAGTTGAAATCAATATAAATAATCTTTACCAAGCAATTTGACGGGATTTTTAGAGTGATCAAAACATAAAGATTACATGTTCATGATCATAATTAGAACATAGTTTTCTCAATTAATTATACATAACATGATCATGATTCATGAACTTGCATTTTACATAACACCATTATACATAACAACACCAATAATTTACACATTCATCCTCAAGTAACCAAACCAAACAAATATCATCGACATTCATTCAAGCACAAAACAACAATGTCCAAATTTGGCTTATATAATTCATTAACAATTCTAAAATCCTCAATTCCAATCACAACGTGTGTTTGTATATTCCAATCAACAATTTGGCTTATATATATAAGTTTGTTAAAAATATAATGCACTTTAAATACATTATATTATTTTTTTAAGAGTCAAGTAGCTCACTTATCATAGCTCTCCTTTTTTCCTTCCATATCTTACACTCTAGGCCTCTCTCTTCTCCATCACCTTAGTCATCGATCACTATCATATCTTTGCTGGATTATGCATTACAACATTGCGTTCGGGGTAGAAAAATACTTTTATTTTTATTAAAAAAAAATCCACTACGGGGATGAGGCGGAGATATCTGAATCTGTCGGAGACGGAAATGCGATTCAATTTCTCATCTTTACTGGATATAGGTAGGGTAGCAGATAAGTATGCGAGGGTAGAGTATAAGGACAGGGAAGGTAAAACACGTCCCACCTTACCCCATTGTCACGCCTAAGCTCAACAAGTGCATATAAGTATTTAAAAATCACGATGAATTAGGTTCTTTTTAATTTTCAAAATGATTTAATTATATATTTTTATATTGTACACAGTTTAATTAATTTAATTAATAATTCATATACACTATCGATTCAATGAGTCATATAAACAAAATAAATAGTGTTTGGTCACACACACATAAAAATATCATTTCTTGAAATACTAAATTATTTTATCATCAATTTCTTTTTCATTATTAAAAAAAATCTTGAGATATGTGTGTGCCAAATACTATGCATTTGTGTTTGTGGCTATAAAAGAATTTCTCTTATTCAATATCTTATAATTTCTATTTATCATAATGATAAAAAAATCAATATTTGATAAAGTTGATATAATAAAATATTCAAGAGTCAAATCTTTTGACTATGTATCTTTTTATTTATTTTTTTTGGTCTAGATGTATCTTTTAATTTTTATTTAATTTAATATATTTCTTCTTTTTTTTCCTAAAAAATATTACTATTTAATTTTTCACATCAATAGTCAAATGAGTCTTTGAGATATTTTTTATACTTTAAATAAGTAATATTTTTCCAAGAGTCAAATGTATAAATATTAAATAAATTCTTTCAATTTAAGAATAAGATAAAAACCGCAAATTTAGACAAGGATAATTGAACATAATCCCCTAAAACGTTGCTGTTATCCTTTCATGCCATTAAAAGTTGTAGATAAGGATTCACAATTCCATTCCATTTTCTCTCACAATAATTAATTAATAAAACGTGATTTTTTGTCACTATCTACTCCACGTCAGCATAAACTTCTTCAATCTAGTTCTTATTTCTCCGCCGGCGAAAAAAAAAAACATTATCATTTCTCATTCTCTCTCTTAAAAAAAAAAAAAAACATCATAGGTAGCGTGAAACTCGTTCGGTTCCTCGTACTCTCTTTCTCTCTGTCTGTGTCTGTGTTCTTCGTGAATTCCTTTGTTGTTGTTTTTTGTTCTCATTTTTATGGATGTGATGGTGGGACCCACTTTCTCCATCGACGTTCCTTCATCACCGCCGTTCGCCGGAGCCGGAAACCGTCCTAACGGGAACCTTTTTTTCTCCGGTGATTCACCGGAGAGTTCTTCATCTATCGGAACACCGGATGACAGCGACATCGAAAACGATAATGTTTCACCGAAGAGAAACCGTGATGAAGAAGATGACGATGATGATGAAGTTCAGAGCAAGTTTAAGGGTTTGATTTCTCTTGATTCCTTAGAAGACTCTCTTCCCATCAAGTTAGTTCCTCTTTTTCTTAATTTCTTGATTAATTTGTTAATTTTCCTTAATTATCTTTTTACTTTATCTTCAATCTTTTGTATTTGATTTGTATTTATTCAATTTTTTTTTTTTTTAAATTTCTTTTAGGTTTTGATGCGTGTGTTATTCTGTTTCTCTCTTTTAAGTTGGATACTATTGTGCATTTGTAACTTTCAATCTTTGGTTTGATGATTGATTATTAGAATTTTTATTTGTTCAATTTGTGTTGATGATTATGAATTATGAATTTTCTGATAAGGGTTAGTGATTTTTTTTAATATAAGCGAATCAGGAAGGGATTATCGAATCATTTTATAGGAAAATCAAAGTCATTTTCGGATCTATCTCAAGTGACAACTGTGACTGAACTTAAGAAGCAAGAGAATCCATTCAACAAGAGGAGAAGGCTTTTGATTGCATCAAAGTTATCAAGAAAATCTTTTTATTCTTGTTTCAATCCAAAATCAATGCCTCTTTTGTCTGTGAATGAGGATGATGAAGATGATGAAGATCAAGGAGGAGAGAAAGAAGTCACAACAAAAGGATCACCATCCTCTTCATCTTCTTCAATGGAGGAAAAGAAGAATCCACAAGAAGAAGTGATGATGAGACAATTCAACAATAGAATGCCTCAATCTTATGCTAATCATATGAGGCTTAGATTAGGGAGCTTTAAGTCTAGGAGCTTTTCTCTTGCAGATCTACAAGAACATGATGAGGTGGAGGAAGATGATGATAATGATGAGGACAATGATGAACAACATTTGGATTAAAAGTACACAAGTGTGGGTGTAATTAGTACTGAACTTTTAATTTCATTTTTTGTATAGATGGAGCTTTTAACTTTTTTAATTTTTGTTGGTATCATAGAGGGATCTTTTACTTTTTAAGGATATAAAGTAGGCATGTTCTATGGTGATGGTGGTTCCGTTTGTGAAAATAGTTTGAAACTCTAATGGTGACTAATGTTGGCCTTTGGAAGTGGAAGTTTACAACCCTTGTAACGCCTAAGATAATGATTTGATCGGTGTCAATTTGATAAAAGTAAAAGAGAACAAAAAGATGTGCTTCAAAATGCAATTCATAATTGTTTTCACTATTATTTTTTTATCAAATCGACACCATGACCTTTAACTTTAACTGTTAGAGGGGGAGGTGTTGATTGCCATCGAAAGTTTTGAGCAATTTTCGAGTAGTGGATTAAGGTAAACTACACTAGAATTTGTCTATAAAGTGCATGTCTGAATATCACATTCACAAAATCTCGTTAATCACATTAACGCGCAAAAACATGGTTAATTTAGCATGTGTTTGATAAAGCGTTTCATTGAACTAAATCATGGCAATTTTTCACGTCAACTCAAAAGCTACCATTTGGAGCTTCTTAAAATTGCGGTAAAAGCACATTGATTTTAGGGTAGGAAACTTCAAACCAAACACACTTAGTTGAGTAGATTGTTAATTCAATTTATGTTAAAAATAATGGTTAATTCATGTAGTTGAATTAAACATAATTTTTTTCATTCGTGAATTGAATTAATCAGTACTATGTAGGTGTGCAAAAGGTGACGTCCATGTATCACATAAAAATATAAATGCATACATTATTGAACAATCATATTAGAATACCATGGGCTGCTAGTTGCATCCTTGGTCAAAGGGGAACAAGAATCGAATTTGAAGTGTGTGGCATTGTTCTACTCACGCACTTCATTTGTGTTTGGTTTGTTGTGGTTTGTTTCTTACTTGACTTCCAACTCATTCTCCTATTGGTTTTGGCTATAACTGGATGACGTGGGTCATGCTAACTTTTCATGAATCCCATTCACATAAAAACACCTATAATAGAATACTGTCCATTCAAATTCATCCAATTATAGCTGTGGGCCATTGATCTATTATATCCTCTATCATAAAGTGTATGAAATTATTGGTCCTTATATCGACTGTGTATCTGAAACAATTGATATAAAGAATCCAATTTGCCAATTCAATCCTGCTTTATCGCTAATATTATAATGTCTCTGGTCACATTTATAAGCAACTTTTGATTTTCCTAATTCATTAAATAAGTGATGTATCTAGACTATATTATATATCAGATACATCAATTGTTTAATGAATCCAGAAAAGCAAAAGTTGCTTGTAAATGTGACCGGAGGGGGTACGATCCACCAATTATACACCAAACATTATCTAAGAATAACTTATTTAAATGGTTGAAAATTAAACTAGAGCTGTCGGTCTAACATTGACTAGCAAAGATGTGAATCGTATAATATCTTAAGATTTTATATGAAGATATAATTCGCAGGTCTTTTGGAGGTTTTATTAATCAATTGCTGCTTTGGATGCTCTCTAGACTCACTAATAGATTACACCATCTGCGAAAATTAGGAAGGATTTCTAATTTTGTACCATAAATACTAAATTTAACATCGAGAAATTCTTAGAAAATAACGATTCAATTTATGAATAATTAAGATTTCCTCAACTTTTTTTTTTTATGAATAATTAAGATGGAATTAGATAAATACGCGTAATTGATTCACACTAGACGTGAATCAATTATGCATATTTATCTTCTCAAGTTTCCTAAATACCCGGTTACATTTTTTTTAGTTTGTTTTTACTTGAACTTCTTTACGTAATATTATTTTTGTTTTTTTTGCCAAAGTGTTATTGTATTGTTGTTTTTACTTGAACTCGGTTTGTTTTTTACTCCCTCTTCGACATATTTTCACCTTTCGGGTGACGAAGGGAGCAACGAGAGAGGTGATAAGAAATCGGAAGCCATAGGAGTCAAGGTTTGATTTCGTGGTTAAGGTAGTGTGGAGGAGTTAAGGATTTGGGAGACCAGTGGAGAGGCGAGAGGTTTTGTTTTGAGGAAACAGTTCAGTCGAAGAGGTTGTAAAAAATGTTCAACGACACCGATGGGTACCTTATTTCTGGCCTCAAAATAGAGATTAAGAAACACAGAAAATCCAAATATTTGTTAGCAGAACAAAATATACACATAAATTTAAAGGTATCAACTCCCACCACCACATAACTAAACTTATACAAAAAATTTATTGTTTTCCTTGATCAAGTACAAAGAACATTTTCCTTATCTAAATTTTTATCATATGAAATAAACAAGAGATATCATTTTGACACACAAAATTGATATTGTATTTGACATCAACATATAAAATACACTAAAAGCTAGTGTATTTTTCTTCACTTAAGATAAGAGAAAACAACGAGTTAGGTCCACTACTTTGAGAAATTTCTCTTTGAGCCTCTACTTGCTCACAGACCCCTCAAAATTCCAAAATCACCATTTACATAACAATCAGATGGGATCAGAATATATATTTTGATTTCTAGGTATTGAAAGATATGTTACAATCTATTTAAGAATAATACCAGAACATGAACCTCGTTTTGATATGTGTGACACTTGATTTAAAACATCAAAACATTGATTTCTTTACATCCAAACCATATGCATGTCGTTTAATCCATCGAAAGGATCTTCAGACACCAGACACAAGACGTTCTTGGATCGGACAATGGTGAATGGCCATATCTTTTCTCCCTATGATGATCATAGTCAGACGCGCATGTTAGAGTACATATGTTGGTTCTCTAGGTGTATTAGGTGCGGTCATCGTATGGTTTTTTTTCTCACTTGCTAGAGTGCATGCTCATGCAATATGGACATGTTTAGAACATGCCTGCACGAAATATTGCCTAAGGAAGTGCTCTAGCAATCGAAATGTTAATCATATATGATTTTATTTTCATTTTGTTAATTAACATAAAATATTTCCTTCAAAAAAAAAAAAATATTGTCATCATTAGTCTATGTGCCATCGTGTATGAAATGGTACACCAAAATTGTTTTCAAAGTTGAATTATGTTTATGTTTTTAGGCCAAAAAATGAATTATGCCAATGTGCCAAATTTTAATTTTGTCAAAACCAGTTAAGGCTAATCAGAAATTATCTTCTAGTTGCATCAAAAATTATCTTCTGATGCATATGTTTTAGGGTTCATAAGCATTGGAAGTTATGATGTACCTGAAAGTTGCATACACATTGAAAGATCCCTCCCGGTCCATATTTTTTCTTTTCTTTTTTATATCTCAGAAATCATCTTTGATGTTATCGATTTAAAACAAAGGCATTTTGCAGAGACCGTGAGCAATTAAGGGAGCTTATCGAGCAATTGATTATATCATGTTGCATGATGATTTAAAGAATAATTGATTTTACTCAAAGTTTGAATTCTTAGGTTTTGACTTTTACAATTGATTTAAACTTAAATTTATCATTAAATCTACTTTTACATAATCAACTCATTTTTACCCGGAATCAATTTTCATTGATCAGTTTATTCAAAATCAATTGACGGTAGAGACAAACATATAGACAAAAACTGAGGCAATAGTAATTTTGGTTCTTGAATGTAATGTATAATGAGTAGGCATAATAGTTCTTTATTATATCGAAATTCTAAAATAGTTCATGACTAATACGATAATAAGTAAATATATTAAAAAAAAATCAAATAATTCAATTTTCAAAGCATTGAATACACAAGTTTTGATAGAAAGTTACTATTTTAGACCCTCAGAGAGTGTTGGTTAACATTCCCCTTTTAACTAATATACATGGTTGCACAATCAAGATTATTTTAAAAGATGAGTGATATTTGTACAATTAGACAACTTCGGTGACAACCACTTTTCTCCTCTTGTGATTGAACAAAAACAATGAAACGATAAAGATGAAGAGAGAGAATAAAAACAATGTGAATATGAGAGATAAGGTTGTTTCGAAAGTTGTCAAAAAGTTGTTCTCTATTCAAATTAACAACTATTATGATTATTATTCATTGTGCTTTAAGGACCAAATTGAGTATTACATATCGCAGATAGATTTTGTGTAATCGAGTTCAATGGCGAA
>Ga0315914_1007819_pt1 | contig 14613 bp, 10 predicted proteins | sample MpolenodulesMG_FD_203920 | JGI IMG/M metagenome (GOLD analysis project Ga0315914, IMG submission 203920) | Medicago polymorpha root nodule microbial communities from Los Angeles, California, United States - elongated nodules | ecosystem: Host-associated > Plants > Roots > Nodule | place: USA... | reverse complement strand
CTTGTGTTTTTCTCACCTTCAGCCATATGCAACTAAACATATTTGATTAGGGTTTCACGATGAACCCCTTCTTATTTATTGGATTCCATTAATAAAGTTTTTATTCAGTTTATGATCTAAAGCCTTATTTAATTCGTGTATGTCCGTTTTTATACCATACCTCTACATAGAGCTAAGTAGGAATGACAACCAGAATTCCATTGGAACATGTCAGTAAAAAATTGCTTAGTTTCTAAAGTAATTGAATCTAAGTATGAATTTAAGACTATAACTCAACTTAAGGGAACCCAACAATTGTAATTGGTTAAATTGCGGGAATATTAAAATAAACTTGCACTGAGTCATCATGAGGTTATGTTCTAATTTCTTAAATCCAAACATAAGGTAAGTCATAAACTAATAATTAATCGAGTTAATTTCCAACAAAGACGAAGGAGGATTCAAGTATTCTCTACCAACAGAGCTTCCCATTTGTAGAACTACTGAGAGGGAGAGTGTGTTATGTACTCCTAAGATTCATAGATGGGAAAACTTTTATGAACATTGGCCATCATACCTTTGGAAATTTATTAACACCAACTTAAGTATATGTTTCAATTACCCCACACGTAAGGATCACCATGTGACTAGCAGGTGCAACTCAATAGGCAGAGGGATAGACCGAAATCAACCAAGAGAGTAAGACCCCACATGTGAGGATCATTGTGTGACCAGTAGGTGCAACCTGACAAACCGATTAGGTTAGAACGTGCTGACGGACTCATCACTTAGATAGCCTACTAAGAATAACTGAACGTGACTTGACTGTTATTTAATTCCAACAAATGAATTGAAGGAACTAACCACTGCTAACATTCTGCAAACAAATAGGCAACTTTGATCTATTTCAAACAAATTAACTTTCAAACTTTAAACCCTCAAATCTTTTATATTATTTTGTTTTCAAATTTAGTAACACGAATTGTTTGGACGAAACAACAATCCATGAGGATACGATACTCTACTTATCACTTTATTACTTGGTACACGATTTGGTAAACTTGTCTAATCCGACCATCACTGACAACTACTTTGGGTGAAATAACTTTGGAATGCAACATATCACAACACCTCTCAATAGTCCAAGTAACGTTATCTCCCTTCTCAGACATCATATAAACAATTGCAATAGAGAACGTCAACTTGGTAGAAGTGACACCAACAAACTCAAGCAACAAAAGGAGATACTTATTGGTCGTATAAGTGGAATCTAACACAAGCACTGTAGAGAACGTATTAAACAACTTAACCCCATTTGGATGCACCCAGAAAATATCTCTGACGTCACCAGACTCAAGATACTTCCTACAATGATACACATACTTATTCTCAATCAATGATTTCAAGAGATATTGCATGTTTGTTCTCGGATCCCTAATGGATTTCCTATACCTGCGACAAGCATTATAAATATGCTTGATAGTAGTTGAAGTTCTACCGTTCTTATCCCTTAAATTGGTAAGAATTTTCCTCGGAGGAACATTTGAGTCTATCAACTCACGAAGGTATCTACTTTCATTTGGGTTTAAACGTCCAATGGTTCTATGACCTTTCAACTCATCTGCCATCTCATGGGTGTGTCTACCGACATTATCACCAACTTTGAGACTCCAATCACCAGCAATCAACAAATAACCTCTCACGCGAAACAAAAAATCACATTTCATAGAACTAAATATTTTAAGCCTGGACAACTTCTTGTACTTGGTACATGAACCCCCTTTTTAATTTCACCTATCATTGTAACAAATACATTTATGCCATTTCCACCTTTATCTGATTTACCAATAACAGTAATCTCGAACCCACTCTAACAAATTGTTTTGTGTAGCAAATTTTGTTTGGTTGGTGGTAAATTGTCTCGATGATCAATAGAAACAACATGTCCAACAATCGGATGATCATCATTTGGAGGTACAACAACCGGAGGAGCATTCTCTACTTTCGCCTCGCTGGAAGGAATATCAACTTTTGGTGGGGGATCCTCAGCTTTGGCATTGCTGGAATCATCCATAACTTCAAGTGAAACGGTCAGCAACACCATAGGAGGCTCAAAGTCAGGTGCCAATTCATGAGAGACATCAAAGGAAACATTCATTACTGAAATAGTGCAAAATCATGGTCAGAAAAACTGGGCAGTTTTTGTACTGGTGCCATTCAGATTATACAATTTGAAACACATTACTAGGTTTCAGATTCTATAATATGAAAGCGTCCAGTACAACTAAGGTGACGTGAATGAAAGGAAAGCGCTTAAAAATCGAATGAGGAAGGTTTTTTAAGAACATTACCTTTGCATTCAGACGAAAATTATGTTGTAAACTCCCCTTGATGACTAGATTGTTACTCCAAATCACGCTTTTGCCCAAAATGGTGTGTTTTTGGAGGTATAGAGTGTTTGGTGATAAAGGTGGTGAACTTCTGCTAGATTATGGGCAAGCCTTGTATATTAGAAGATTTTGGATTCTATAAACATAAAGGTTTCCCTCTTTTTAAAACGGTCATTGTTCGGATTATAATACCCGAAATATGGAAATAACTTCCGGAATATACTTTCCAAATAAGTTTTTCACCCACTTTAGGCAAGGATGAGTCCTAGACATGCGGACCTTCAGTTTTTACGTTGTTCAGATTATATAATCCGAAAAACATTTGGATTATAGAATCCGAATAAAGGGTAATTTTGGAAGAAAAAAATAGGACACACGAGAATACCATATAATTTATTTTTCCCGATATGAATATATGTTGTTCTGAGTTAACATGTACTCAAGAGTCAAATGTAACAAAATTAACAAATAGAGGGAATATGAATGATATTTGCAAAGACATCAGGGGAAATCAATATAAGGATTTTAGCTAATAAAGTAGAATGTGTATTACCATCTTATAGTAAAGTGTTTGGACTCAAATCCAAAGAGCAGTGTATATAAGGAGTTTAGCTAATATTTGTGTTTCATTCCAACTCTAAAAACCATGTAGATATATCTCCTATGATCTTTAAACAACAATTTTAACAAGAGTAAAACAAATCAAAGTCCAAAATAAATTATAACCAAAAGTTCAGCAACATAACTCATAAGACTATTGGAATTCTCAAAGTAATTCAATAGACCCCTTTTCCACAAGATTGATTCAGCTATTCATGATCCAACCAACCCCTTCTTGCGAGCAGAGGCAACTATGGTGAGAAATATAGATATGGAAAAAATTCCTGTAAAAATAACCACCTGCCAATAAAAAATTATATATTATATTCTTTATTGTTAATATTTAAATTGGAAAGAAAAAAAAAACATTGGTTAATTTGTGGTTACCCATTTGAACATGTAACTATGGTTGGTTTCCCAACCATATGGAATATTCATGCCAAGTATTCCAGTCACCACCGAATAAAATGCTAGAGAAAGTTCAGCTGAGTTAAGAAATATCTCTAACTGCATAAAGAAAAATATTCAAGGACTTTGTAACATGAAAAATATATAAGCAAAAAAAGTAATATTACATGATATAAATTATGTATAAACAAGCACATATAATAGTACCTGAATTAATTGGTTTCGATGGTTGTCAATCTGCAAAATATACATACATTTTATTTGTATACAATGTCATTTATTTATAAAATAACAATTGACACTAGTTATAAATTGTAAGTTACTTACCTGAATATTAATGTAATCTTTTGTATCATCAATGTACCCTCGTAGCTGTAAATAGAAATTAATTAGAACAATATAGTTATGTTTTAGTACTCGAATATGAATGCGATATGACTTGAAAATAAATTTACAAGCAGTAAACATTTCTCGTCTTATAAGCCAATTTTGTAGGTTGAGTTAGGCTCAACCTAAAATTTTAGAAAAGTAGTATTTATTTTGCATTGAAAAAACGAAAATAGAGGGATATATGCAATATATGTAAGCTCTAAATGTGTATGCATGTGCAATATTTATCAATATAACCTTGATACTTACCGTAGACAATCTATTTAAAGTGCCATCAATTTGCATGTAATAAGCCTGCAAAATGAATAACATCACTTATTAATAGCATTTCAAAACAACTTCAAATGGAAGATTATTTCTTACATGTCACAAATAAAGAAAATTTTAATGACCTCAAGTAACATTTCAAGCTCATCCACATCATTTTCATCACTAAGAAATGTTGCCACACTTTTGGACTTTGTGGTGGGAGATGAAGCAAACCAATTTTCAGCACCTGATTTACTTATAGGTGATGATAATCCTACCAACTTTCTTGATAAATATAGGTCAGCCATATCTTCATCATCATCCATCAAGTGTTCAATCTCTTCTCTTACCTGTATTATATAAGAAGAATTTGTGCCAAAGTACTAATAATATAATTTGTGCATAGATCAAAATTAGAGTCAATTTAAGATGTTTTAGATCCTAAAGCTTTTTGTAAAAAAGTTTAATTTTGCAACAATGGCATTGTAAAAACATATCACAACAATAGTTATGACTAAAGTCAAACGTTTTTAATAATTAATTATGATTGATTAAAAATTAAAAAAATTGTTACATTGATAGTGTATATAAATTAAGTTCGTGTTTAGTCAGTGGGTGTAACAAACTTATGGGGACACACTGTAATATTTTTGAAGTGTAAAATGTAACTTTCACAAAATTCAGGTGCATGATGATTTTCTTCTACATACAAATACTCTGAACAATACATCAAAGACATACCTTTTGAACTCTAGCAGTCAGTCTTGTCATTGCACTCTTCAATTTACGAATTTTGTTCAAATTCCGACTACTAATCTAAAGAAACAAGTAATTCAAAAATATCAAATTATCATCATAGAAGTATGGTATTGAAGTATAATTCAAATCCACTCCTGTTGTGCAGTAATTTCTTTTACTACATGCGGTAAAACTTTTCTTTTTCGAAATTGTTATATGATCATAAACCATTGTATTTTTCAAAGAATATACCCTTAAGAACCCATAATAAACCCCAAGAAACCCTCCCCTCTAAAACTCTATAAAATCAGTCCAAACAGACCCTTAATGTTTGAAGAAATAATATGAAAACAAGTAATTTATACCTTGTTTGTAAGTTCATCTAGTGTAGGATAAGTATCCATCTCCAGGTCTGAAGCTCGTGCATCAAGGAAGCTACAAATTGATTCAAGCAATATCTCTAGTACTCGGAATTCGAAAGGTGACTCTACATTTCATATTTAGATCATCAACATATTAATGTGAAGATATTTTTTTTGGTTGAGTCAAGCTATATTTTTATGATAAACTAATATTTATGGTTCACTTACAAATTTTTAATTTAAGGGTTTTAAGGGAAGTAACTTTAAACATATTGTAGAACAACTAGTTTTATTTGACTAGTTTATACAAATTATTTCTTTTTTTATATAGTTTAGCCCCTTATGCCCGCCTCAAGGATATCCGTATATATATCTACGAATATATTAAAATTTGTGAATTATCCGCTTAATGGATGTCTGTGCAGATATAAAGAGAGTATGGATATTATATTTATCAAATGGCGCGGACACAAATATCATATTATCCACGCCCATGAATATCCATTTACATCGTCCCTTCCCCCTTCTTACAACGGAGCAAGTCTTGCGTGGTCTCAAGACCAAATGTTTAGGCACACACAAAGAGACACATAACTCTAAAATATAAGATCTGTTTTTTTCTTTTTTCTTTTTAGAAAAATATCTCTTTAATTTATGTATATACCTTTTTTTTTTAAAACAAAATTTATGTATGTATACCTAAACACTACACATTTGGTCATATATGACCATAAAAGAATGACTCCTTACAACGACCTCGTTTCTTTTTTATATATATATATATATATATATATATACGAAAATAGTTGGAGCTTCTAATAGGTTTAAGATCTCAAATATGATTTTGAGATTCTCAAATAAATTGAAAGAGAATATCGGGAAGATCTCGTGAAAACAACATTCGCTGTATTTATCATTATCCTTATAAAATAGTAATATGGAGGAACTAAAAACCACTCAATAAAATAATGACACAATAATTGGACATAGCTTAAATCAAATTAAGAGAATGAAAGGTGTAATTGGCTATAATTAATAAAATTTCTTCAATAAAAAAAGGTAGAATTATGATCAAGCATACCATCATCTTCATCTACTTCAACATCAAGTGGACTATGGTCTTGATCATCTCCTTGATTTGTTTTAATGGTAAACAATCTCCTTTGTAGTTCTCTAACAACAGGGACCACATCTTCCCCTGTTTGGTCTTGCAAAAACACCTACACAAATGATTTAGGTACAAATATGAATATTAAGATCCATATTAAACTCTAAAACATTAGGATATTAACTCAATTTTTTTATAAAGATTGACTAACCTCTTTAGCAGTGATGATTGCCTTGATATGCTGAAAATAAAAGATTAACCGAAACATATTATAAAATAATTGACACCATATATCGGACACCGTATAAAATACAATCTGAACTAGTACATTTTATCATCATTGTCACCCAAAAAAAGAGAAAGTATGAATAAAAATAAATAAAAAAATGTATGTTTATACGGTGTCGAATATCAACATTTGTGTCCAAAAACCATTTATGTAAAGATTGAAACTAATAAGAAAAAGGTTAAGCAAATCCAACCTCCAAGTTAAGAACAATAACATCTTCTCTACCTAAAATGGTAGAAGGGTAAGAGAGAAGAGGATCAAGAATCCTAAGATCACGAGCATCAATACGAACTTGACGCATGAGTTCATACTTGTCTATGTCGAGTAAGGAACTATGTCCATTAGCATCCAATTTGATCCAAGTATTCCTTGGTGATAAGCTTGTCTTCCTCACAATTGATTTCATTTTTTGTGTTATTGGAATGAAAAACACCACATTCACTTATATACACAAATATATAAGAGAAATTATGTTACCAATACTCTCCTACATATTTTTCTCCAACACTCTCTATGCGGGTTCCACCATTAAAATATAGATCTCATTAATGAATTTAAGTCAACTGTAAAAAAAACTAAGTAGGAAAGGATTTATTAAATTGAGTGTATTTTTGACAAAATTAAATTGAGTGTTATCAATATTTTTCAATAAAAATATACATGTAAGAAAAAAAATTCCAAAACGTCTTTAGTCTAATTTGGATAAAACATATTTGACTTTTTTAGTTACATTTTTTTTAGAGGCGGTTACATGTTTCTTATATTGTGTTACAGAAGGGATGTATATGGTAACGCTAGAGTAAATATTTAATATGATTTAAATTTGAGTTCTATGTAATTTTAATATATTTTTTTTAATGGATATGTAATTTTAATATTTGATTCAATTGAAGAAAGATGTTTTACAGGTCATTTCCCTCAAAAAAAAGTTTTACAGGTCATTTGCAAATATCTTATTAAGAGTAACATTAAATTATAAAAATAAATACATGAATACAATAAATTATATACTGATTTAAAATATTATATTTTTTTGACACAAAAATATAATATTTTAAATTAGTATATGATTTAAAATATTATATTATTTAGGAATAAATATATTTTTTTGTCTTAACAGCTATTAAAATCTGACCTCTAAAAGAGACTATTAAAGTATGAGTTTTAGTATTTAGAAAAAAATTGATTCATTTTTAGACTTTACTTTTTCTTCAATATTCAATTTAAATTACGAAAATTCGTAATGAAAGAAGCTGTGTTTACGAACATTATGTTGGTTCAAGTGAATTTGGACTTAGATCCGTCAAACAAAACTTTGAATTCATAGATTCTTTGAATCAATGCTTTTGGAATGTATTCAATGCCTTAGTATTAGGAATTTTTATTTTTTTAGCGGAAAAGTATTAGGAAATGTTTTTTTTTTTGACAAATTTTAGGAAATGTTTTATTATTTTATTGTTTATATAATTTAAATTGATTTAAAAGAATTTAGGTGAATTAAAATGTAATTTATTTACATTTTGTTTCCTGACTTAAGAAATTATTATACATTTGTCCGAAAAGATTTCCGACACAAACCGTCAGATAAAAGATGCTTTACAACACTATTGTCATATGCCAGATTGAAAACAAAGAACAATTTTAGAATCAAAAAGAAAAATTGGAAATAAAGTGTTTCTATTTTTTGCTAAATCAAATAGCACAATTTTTTTTATCAAAGAACGCCTTAGATAAAATGCCACGGGTCTCTTCTAACTCAACCAAAATCTTAAGTTCGAATCCAGCTTCAGGCATACAGTAGAGTTAAAACTCTCAAGGAAAATTTGCAGTTCATTTAGATCTCTCATTACTCAAGTATTATTCTTCACAATTACGCCGCGTAGGATACCCAGATACCCTGTTTAAAAAAAAATAGCACAATTTTAATTCTTTTAACGGGCTTGATGTTATGCCTTGTGAAAGATATAGAAAAAAATCTTTGTAGCCGTTTTGCTCCTGCCACCGTAAGTCCGTAACTACTACTTCTTTGAAGTTTCTTGATGTCTCTTTCTCTCTTCTTCCCCAAGGAACACTGGAGGCCTCTATGATTTGTCCTTGGAAGTTTCTGGAGCCGCCATCGAAGAAGGTGCCGGAATCTGCAAATTCTTCCGGGAAGACTTTTGCTCAAGTTGTATCTTAAACCTGTGATCTTCAATTATGCCAGTTACTAGAAAAAGTGATTTAAGGTGATTTTGTTAGCATGAAAATCTCACAATCTGATTAACAAAGGTAGGGGGAAATGGATCGAACCGTATGGGAAAATGGTCTTCCAGACTATGCAAACAGTACTGGCACTATTCGCAAATATGGAATTTACAATCAACAAAGTATTGACAAGATGATATTATCAAAGTGTGTTACAAATTAGGAAATTAAATAAAATCAAGGGAGCAGAACTTGTATGGAACCAATTAGGTTTTACTATAGTCTCATGTCATATAGTTCATACCTACTTCTTGCCCTGGATTATTTTTTATCTAGGCTTCAACTCATATGGATTTATAACAACTTTGCAACATGCTAAATAATCTAAACAGAGATTGCTTCGTCTTGTTATAACAACTTAATGGTAACTTAGTTCTAGGTTTTACTATCATCTCTGAACATTTCCAAACAGGACGAAGCAATCTCTGTTTCCAACAGATAGAACTTGGAAGGAAAGATTAAATGTAGAAAAGGGAAAAGGTTATGAACTGTAAGCAGAGATATTGGATATATCCCTTATGTGTTGTAATGTGTAATTAGAAAATAAGAAAAATTTGAAGAGTCTTGGTTCTTCCTCCTAATATTTGTCTCCAAAACCACCAAACTAATATTTAGATTTTCCCTCTTATTATGCATCTCACGTTATTTCTCTATTTCTTTATGTACATATTAGCACATAAAGATAAAGAGGAGAAAACTACTTAGCTTACTACACAAGTAACTAGAGTATAGACCGTATTTCACTGTAATTTCATGTACATTTACATTACATTTAGTTAGTTAGCATGTGCTGGCACCAAAGCTAAGTGTATATATACCTCCCCATGTACATTGAGATTCATTGAATACAATAACAGATTTTATGTTTCTTAAGCTTTCTTCTTCTCTCTCCCATGACGGAGATTTTCTCAAATGGTATCAGAGCAGGTTCAAACCTGCTATGCTTCCGCTACGTCAAATTTGATCGATCTTCATGCTTCTACCTTGATTCGTTATTGTTTTTCGATTCAATTTCTTCATTCTTTCTGTTCTTCAAATTCGTCTTTTTCGTTCAATTCGAATTCTTCTTTTCTTGTTGTTTCTTTGAATCTTGATTTAGTTTTCAGATTCCTGTTGATTTTCTTTGTTCTGAGGTGTTAATCATGGTGAGAAATAACAACAACAACAAGGTCTTGATCCGTACTTTGTGCATCCTTCTTAAAATTCTGCGACTGTGAGTGTTACATCACAGTTATCTGGTGATAACTACCATGCATGGTTCATGAAGATGAGAAGAGCGTTGGCAATGAAGAACAAGTTCAAGTTTGTGGATGAATCCATATCAATACCTGCTGAAGTTGATCTGAATCGAATTGCTTGGGGGAAAGGTGCAATAATCTTGTTCATACTTGGATTATCAATTCAATTACTCCTTCTATTGCTCAAAATGTTGTTTTCATAGAAAATGCTATAGACATGTGGAATGATCTCAAAGATAGATTTATGAGAGGAGATCGTATTAGAGTTGCTAAATTGCATCAAGAAATAGAAAATCTTAAGCAGGGAAGCAATAAAATTACTGATTACTTTACTAAATTGAGGGGTATATGGGAAGAATTAGATTAATATAGACCTATGCCTCAATGCACTTGTCATGCGCCTTGTACTTGCCTTGCTATGAGAAATGCTAAGGGTTTTAAAGCAAAAGATAGGATCATAAGTTCTTGATTGGCTTGAATGAGGAGTACAAGGAGTTGCTTCTCAAGTTTTGTTAATGGATTCTATGCCTCCAATAAATAGAGTTTTCTCACTTGTCAATGGTCAGAAACCATTTGGAAGAGGAATAGGTGGTAGTTCTTATCAAGGAAGAGGAAGAGGCAATGGTAGAGTTTGCAGCTTCTGTGAAAGAATAGGTCATACTGTGGATACTTGCTATAAGAAGCATGGTTATCCACACCTAATTTTGGTAGAGGAGGTGGAAATGCACATGCAAATATGATGGATAATGAAGATTCAGAAAGCAAGAGTAATGTTGGATCTACTAGTAAGAGTGAAGATAATGCAGGAATCACACTCACAAGGATCAATATCAGATCCTGATAGCCTTACTTGAAAGGAACAATGTTGAAGGAAAATGCTCAGCCAATGTGGTGAAAGGTAGCCATACTTGAAAGGAACAATCTTTATAGGAACCAGTTTTTGGGGTTTTGTTGACCATGACTGATTATTACAAGAGGTGTTGTGTTCTATTTGCCATCTTCTTTTTTGAACCCATGTTCTTCAAAATTAGTCATCATCTATACACCGATCATTCTCCTGAACTTAACTTCATTCTATTTTAAGTTATTATCTCATCTTTTCGTTACTTTCTACTTCATCAACTTTTCTCACTAAGACTTCATTATAACTAATACCTCTTATCTCCCTTCCTATTCATCTTGCTCTCTTCTAATCGATTCCCGTCTTATTCATCACTATCACCCTTCATATTATCTTACATTACTTAATTCACATTTCTCTATTTTTCCTTACATTTCGTCTGTGATCATCTAATTCGATCACAATATATTCTTTATTTGTTTTTACACCTTATATGTTCCTATTTAACATTCCCCCAAAGTTCTTTAGTTCCCTTGACTCTCTCACTCCAAAATTAGTAATACTCATAAGCTCGCTATTGGTTTATGGAGATTATGTTTAACTTCATTAGTTACTCGAAAAACGCCTACTTCATATCCCTGCAAAAAAATTTGTTTTTTAAAATAGTCCCTGACCCCATTTTTGTGATGATTTGCATACGTGGCACATGATGACTGGGCCCATTTTGTAGTTTTTGGTCCCTGCAAAATATTTTGTTTTTTAAACAGGTCCCTGCAAAAAAATTTGTTTCTGAAAATAGTCCCTGGAGGGACTATTTTAAAAAACAAAAAATTTTGCAGGGACCAAAAACAATTTTTTTTTTTTTACAAGGACCAAAACTTAAACGGGCCATATTTTTAGGGACGAGTGCAATATTTAAGCCTTAAATTTATATTGTGTTAAATGATTAAGACACTACATTTTACATGTTAGGATGGCAATTGGAATCTACAGCTTGTACTGTTATTGAATGTAGTAGCACCTATTTAGCTTTATTTTATGTTAGAATTATAATATTTTGATTTGGATGATTTTTATGTTATTGGTGTTGAAACAATTTAGCTTCAGCCTCACTTTTGTTCTTTGCGCATTTTGGAGGTTTATATTTATATCTCTTTGAGTAGACATGTTGTTACTCTGTGATGAGGCTCTTGATTGTGTTATCTGCTAGCTGCGTTATATTTGTTACATACTTTAGCATTACAGAAATATGACAATTTGGACATCATGACATCTTTTGCTAACCAAGTTGTTTAGCTCTTTCAAAAAAAAAAAAAGAAGTTGTTTAGCATGTACAAGAGCAATATGCCTTTTACATTATATGGAGTTTTTATACACATACGCCTTTACATCAATAGGCGTTTACAAAAGCAATACACAAACATGCCATAGAGTCTTAGTGGCATACACCCTCTTGTAAAAAGCTAGCCAAATGCAGAATTTTAAACCTCTTCTACCCTTGACAGATTCTATATCTAGACACCCACCCCATGCTAAATTTTAATCCCCTTGTAGCCTTGAATACAGTTACACTAGCATTCAACTCCGCATCAGAACCACGTCATCCACCAGCCTTGAATTCGCCGCTCTAAGTACCTGAGCAAAAGACACCACTTAGTAAATACCTATTTGGCACAAAATGAACAAACTTGTAACAATTGCCATTAGTTTCTAGACAAATAAACAATATGACTTTGCAAGGTTCTGATAGAATTCAAATTCAGAACACCTTACCTTAAGGACAAAAGCATGAGGTAGCAGGGTGAAGGTTACCTTACCTTAAATGGTTCATTGTCAGTTTGGAATTTAATCCCTGGAATGAAATGATTCCAAAGAGGGAAACCACTGTTAAGAAGTTAAAGCCCTCAATTAGAAATGAACACCCTAGAAAAATAAGCTATTTCTATTTAAGTGCTTATAGCATATAAGTGTTTTCAACAACTGACAATTCAGCAATACACTTCAGCTTAACATACACACTTTTTTCCTTTCCTTCTAACTACTAATTAAAGCTGCAAGCAATGCAAACTTTTCCATCACACATTAAACACTGCAATGTTGAAAGGCATAGAAATATGAAAGAAAATGGTAAGAATATGACATAACAAATTAAGAAAAAAGAACCTGACCTTTAACTGGTTCATGTAAGTTCCAGAAACATAGTTTCGATGACATCAAGTCCTCCATCTATAGATTTCTGAATAAGGTTTGGCCACATCTATAACCAACAAAAAATTTAACACTGTTCCTTCAAAAAAAAAAAATCAACGCTGTTTAAAATCAAATACAATGCAAAAACTCAGAAAATACATAAAAAAATCAAGGAGATAGAAACTGATGGAGTACTAGGAGGGTAGTGAATAGAACGAGAAATCAATACTCAAAATTTTGTATGTAGTAATTGCAATAGAATAAAAGTGGAATTTAAGCAAACCTTAAAATTTCCCTTCATCGATTTCATTCTTGAATTGAGAATGAGTTTGGATTGAGAAAATTATAACCCATTTTCTTGATTTCATCTGCTGCGATCCTCAACACAGTGTTTGGTGGATTTGAGTTTGGATTGGGAACGTTGAGTTTGGTGGTTGGAGAAAGAGAACACTGTTCTTTTTCTTGTTTTCTTAAAGTTAAAGAAGTCAAACAATAATTTTCTTATTTTGTTCTTTAAAAAAATCAAACATTAATTGTTGTCATGTCATCACTCGTGTGATTTACACGACTGTTATGTCGTGCACACCAGCATTTCCCATGTAAATTACATCTCTCATATAGAAAATATTTAAATTACATCATAATGACGGTTAATGTATAATCCATCAAAATTAACACGAACTCTTTTAGTTTTTATTTAAGATTGGGACTTAATTTTGTCAAAGGAAATTAAATTGTTATGAATAGTGAAACATTTTTTCTAGTACACATGCATCCAATGATTATGCAAACATATTTATAGATAAATGACTATAGAGAAGAGTTAATGACACCAGATTTTGGATCACCCTTAGTAGGCATGCACATAAGCACGCTATCTAACTCTTTAACCAACCTCTCCATGACTTGAGCTGGTAAGAGAAAGGTTATAACTAAACCTTCCTCTCCTTTAGCATTTTTGAAAGGTATATGAAAGACAGCTTGATCAGGAAGAGCACCATCCCCTCCTTCAGCTGGTCCTCCATAAACAGATTTCCCCCAACCAAAATCAGTATCTCTATATCCAGCACGTGTAATATCAGACACTAAATATAATCCCTTAGTAGTTAAAGGAGGACGACCCTCGATAACCATAAAATCTGCCACTGAATGCATATACTCTTTGGTCACATTAGCTTTTGTTTTTTTAACTAAATCCAATGCATATGCCAACGGATTTTCAATTAGGTTTCCTGCAGTTGTAATGGCAACGGGTAACGCTATAGCGTTACCATAGTAACCATTTGGAAGTTGCTGGTTAACAAATTTGCTACGTGCATTGACTACGCACATTATGCGAACTTCTTCATCAACATCTAGTTGTAACGCTATTGTACGACAACGCCAAACGTATGCTGCTATGATTTCAAAATTGGAGTGTTGTTGTAGTTGGTGAGGTGGAAGGAGAGAGCGAATTGCAGCTACCTCGGTGGGACCAATGAAGAAAGTGCGGTGAACCATGTCGTCTAAGGGAAACATAGTTCCTTTGTTGTCGGGTTCTGGATCGTATTCACGATGAGTACATGTCACTCTTGGTGGATCCCTTGC
>Ga0315914_1007818_pt1 | contig 14619 bp, 14 predicted proteins | sample MpolenodulesMG_FD_203920 | JGI IMG/M metagenome (GOLD analysis project Ga0315914, IMG submission 203920) | Medicago polymorpha root nodule microbial communities from Los Angeles, California, United States - elongated nodules | ecosystem: Host-associated > Plants > Roots > Nodule | place: USA... | reverse complement strand
TAAGTTAGGGGATATGTTTTTTATGTGTTTTAGTTTTTTGTGTGTGTTTAAATTGGCTTGTATGCCTGCATGGTGAAGGCATGAAGCTTTGTTTCATACCCACGAAAGTTCAAAGCGTAATTGCCATGAATCCGTGTTTTAGTTTGTGAATGAAAGATTCAAAATAAGAAAAACACTTCAATGAAAGATTGTGAATTTCATCTTCAAGTCTGTTTACATTTTAACAGAAAGATAACCGTGTTAAAGAGAGAAGGGAGTATCAATCTATTTAATGAAAACCTAAGAGATGTTAGTGTCTATTTTATAACTAAAGGGGGTGTCTTCTTAATTTAAAGAAAATTTAAGGGAGGTGAGTGTTATTTTTCCTTAATTTTTTTTTTTTGGTATTCTTTAAATCAATCAGAGATCTACTAGTTATTATTTTTGACAAAACATTACTAAAAGTTTTTTTTTTTTGAAGCAAAAACATTACTAAAAGTTGAAGGGGAAATATTAGACATTTTTTATTTATTCAATTTTTTTTCTTTTGTATGTAAAAAATGTATTGCAAGGGGACTATGTTCCAGTTCGAGACATGAAAAACCTTGGATTCAATGAACATTTACAAAAGGAAAATTTACATTTATCTACATTTATCTTTCTCCGATAAAAAAAATGTTTGTTTAGTACTAGATCAAACTCTTGAAGGTTTAATTCCTTCATTCTAATTTTAAAGAAATGCTATCAAATTCATTTTTTAATGGTAAGTTTATATTCATTGATAGTATTTTAGAGATAATAATTCTTAGAATTTGGATCAGGTCTAACTCAATTTTTTTTCTTTTTGTGTTAAGTAATAGTGGTTAGAATTCATCTTTTAAGAAGAATAAGTGGGGTGTCTAGGGTTCGAATCCCTACACATGCATATTACAATACATTGTCTCTACCAATTGAGTTATACTCATAGGGACAAGTCTAACTCAACCTTACGAAACTGATTTGTAAGATAAGATTTGGCTTTTCGTGGTGAGTGACCTTATAATGGAAACTTTATAAGTGTGCAAGTTTGTAACCTTAGAATATTTGGTTGATGTTCATCTTCTTGCATAAAATGCTCCTATAACTCGGTCAGTAAAAGACTTTCGCTTCATTGTTATCGTTCTTTACTCAAATCTTAATGCCACCTTATATTAGGCTCTTAATATACTGGTAATTTACAAAAACTATGTCATATATTAATTTCTTCTCTCATAGGAGTTTGGATTTACAAAACCTAAAATTTCATATATTCTAACACATACGAAGAGTGGAAGTTTTAAAAATTAATTTATAATAATATACACGTGTATGTATAATATAATGGCAGCTATTCCATTTAAGGCTGTATTGCCAGTCCCTAAATTCAAAACAAAGCCTTCAAGGCCATATAATTTCAGGATAGCCATCAATAAATAGTTTCAACATGATTAATTTTACCCTAAACCTTGATGCCCTTGTATTGCTCTATATTTCAGTTAATGTACATTTGTTTTAAATTTTAAGCACATGCAAAAATCATAGCATGTTTTTTAACAAGACTTCAATTTGAGCCAAACTCCTCATTCCATCTCTCAAGCTCTTCCCATTTACTTTTGTTTAAACTTGGTCTGATCACAGCCATTGCTTTCTTGAAGTCCTCATACCTCAGTCCTCTTACCTGGCGAAACCGAAAAGAAAAAAAAAAATAGTTAACCTTAATAACAAAGGAAGGTTTTCACTTGCAAGATCAATAACAATCCGCAACCAAAATTAAAGCAAATTGAAACCAGCATACCTGATTTGCCTTGACAGTAAGAATGTTAGAACCCAGCTCTCTAATTGGCATCATTGCAGCTTCTTCACACAAGGCTTGCAGATCACTTCCAGAGTATCCTGTAAAGTGTAAACCATACAAAACAAATATAATGAATCGTATTTGGAGCCCAAATTTTGGACACAAAATAAAACAAAGAAGAAAGAAAAGGAAAAGAATATTTCAACATATTAATTTCATTTTCATCGTGACTCAAAATATATACTTACCTTCGGTTTCTTTTACAAGCATCTCTAGATCTCTACCTGTAACATAAAAATTATAAGTTTTTAGTTAAAACTAGAGTAGTGTGAGTAACATAATATTACAATAATGTTGTTATTTATCTTCATTTTATAAAATGTCCACGTAGAAAGTTATAAGTGTACAAAACAAATTATAAACTCTTAATTGGTAAATTTTTTGCATGTTTCCGCCTTCCGATACCTCCAAGAATATACATATAAAAAATTAGTATCGAGGGGAAAAAAGAGCACGTTGCTTACTGGGTAAGGAGAACGCTTGACCCTTGAGTTTGTGTTTTAGCAGAAGTTTCCTAACATTTTCATTTGGTAAAGGTACGTATATTCTCTTAACCTAGCACAGTAAAAACAAGAAGAGTTAGTAAGAAATCATATCAATGCGAAAAACGATTATTAAGTCAAGAGTGTTGTTATAAACACATTTTCTAACACACATTTTTCTTACAAAATTCGAACTAGATGATCATTTAATTCTAAGTGATAAAACATTCTCCACTTAAAGTCACATCGGCAACATGACATTCTGGAATTATATCGTACTTTTAATCCAGTAAAGGACAATGAAGAAATTCTCACCAGTCTCCTAAGAACTGCATCATCCAATTCCTGTGGCTTATTAGTCGCACCTATATTCAGAAGGGAAATGAAATTTATACAAGTTTAATGAGACTAATAGTTACACGAGCAGAGACTCATCACACATGATAATTACTAGCTTATGACATTTTATGAAATTAAAAAACAAAATCTAAAAAAGCTAGCAATTCCAGATTTACAATAGCCACAGTTTAGTTTTTTATCCATCAATAAATAGAGGCCATATTCTCAGGAGGCAGATTACAATGGAAACCAAATGTGGGAGATACAACTGAATTTAAAAGTGAAAACAAGATAGGAAAAAGAATCATGCTGTAATGATGTTATAGGTTTGACTCCTCTAAAGTTTGCTCCTATCTTTAGAGCAGCTGAGTTCTTCTGGAACAATCCCAAAGCCCATCTAATAATTATAATTGCATTGTACACGTTTAAAAGAAAAATAACATTACATCATTCATACGATCGTTTTCATAAAAATCATGTTATAATGTTTCCTATGAGTTTTTCGAATTCCAGCATTCTCTAGAAGAGAATTTCAATCACAATGTTATTGTCAAAGGGGAACAAAGATGAGAGAGCAGGCAGCTATCCCAAAATAGATTAACACAAGAGCACTGTTCATGGTAGACATGCTGATCTAAAGTCTAAACCATGTTCATTACAGGTAGAGAATGATTAATATCAGATGTAATGCTTACCAATTACAATCACAATGTCATCAGGATTGGATGTCACCCCATCAAACTGGATAAGGAATTCAGATTTTAATCGTCGGCTGGCCTCATTTTCATTTGTCGTCCTTGTTGACATTATACTATCAATCTGTTGTCAGATAAAAAAGAAAATTAATACCATTTGAATGAAGTGGAGAAAATTTAGACACGAAGCATTCGACCTTTTCTTTCTGTTTAGTAAATCCATCTGTTTAACTAATTAAACACAAGATAACATAAAATTACAATGCAGATATCGTAAGTGACTAGAATTTAGGACAATTGATGATAGTGCTTGTCAAATTATGTTGGTCTTGTGGAAATGATTAAAAATCTGGATAGACATATTTGACAGAAATAATCTTACTGACATTCAAAAAAGACGCTAGAGTAGACATATTATGTTGCTTCAACAGTCTTAATAAACATTTAAGTCATCTACCTTTTTTTTTTTTGGTGGTGCAGTCATCTACCTATTTTAATTAGAAGATGAAAACACCCAAGAAGTTTATCAAAAGAGATCCTTGGCCACCCCATTTGTACTTCTACGTTCTTAAAAATTATAGTCCGATAATCAATTAGAGTTGCACTCCAAACCAAGCATTAAACAAAAAATCATTTAATACAAGGGTTCTGTTCATCATATAGTTATTGAAGAATGTCCTCAAAGAATTATAGTTTTCATGACTTGTTGCCAAATTTATAGCAGGAGTAGGGGGTGGGGGTCCGTCCTATATAGATGAGAGAGATACCTCATCGATGAAAATTACAGATGGCTGTCTTGATACAGCTACCATGAATAGTGTCCGTACAAGCTTTTCAGCTTCACCCACCTATTGAGTACAAGTTAACCATGGTTACACTTCTTAAGTCTTAAAATGAAATGAAACTCAACACAAACAAATTAGGGTATATAGATAAAAAAATGTACCCATTTTGACGTCAAGGAAGCTGCCGTGACATTAAAAAATGTTGCTTCTGATTCTGAAGCCACTGCTTTGGCAAGCATGGTCTTACCATTACCAGGCGGACCAAAGAGAAGCAAACCTAAAATAAAAGGTTCATCAGTTTCAACATTTTGCATTTTTATTCTAAAATTTAGATCATTGTCTATTACATAACCCAAAGTGACAAGGTTCCAAGGCAATACCTCTAGCTGGTCTTCGAAGACCAGTGAACAAGTCTCTTCTCTTTGTTGGCAAAATAACCATCTCCATTAAAGCCTGCTTTGCCTTTTCCAGGCCCCCTGCATTTCGATAGTAAGATCAAACAAACAGTAACACGTAAAAGTAAAAAGCAGATGTGCATAGAGTCTTACCAACATCGTCCCATCGAACAGAAGGACTTCTATCTACAATGGCAGTGTTAATCATTTCAACCAGTTTCGTATCATAATTTTCACCAGATGTTTGACTAGGTTTCGGGCTTTGAACTTTATTCACCTCATCTCTTCTTTGAGGATTCTTTTGTAGCACTTTTTTTGTAGTATTTGATAGTTTAGTTGGAACTGCGGCAGTTTGTGCACGGTTTGAGGTGCTCTACAAACATTTTTGGAGAAAAGGGAAGGAATATTAATGGCTCATGTAATCACAAAATCAGTACTCAATTCCCAATGTTCAGTGAACGGACAGTGCATATTTAAGTACGATGGTAAACAACACCATATGTTTTAAGAAGCACTGATTTCATTGAAGCAAAAACGAGGAAAAGAAAAAACTCTGTACTTACAGTTTACAGAGAACATAGCATACCTGATTGGCAAATGAGCTACCTGGAATGGGAAAAGAGGAATAGGAACAAATGAGGATGACAAAAAACAATAAGAATTCTCGGAAAAGTCAAAACAGAATTCGAAAAGGAGACAGTTGCTGAAACCGATGCAAACCTGCTCGTCTACTGAGAGCCTGCAATCTCTCAGAAACTTGTCCCTGCCATTTTGATATCTTTTGACGATATGATTGTACCTTCTGTTTTTCACTGTCACAGAATCATAGATTCTAGTAAGTAAACAACAAAAACATAAAGTCATAGAAATCTTCCTTTGTCATCAAATTACTTAGGCTTTGTTTGCGAGTTTGGAGGGGAAGGGATGGGAAGGCTTTGAAAAAAGGGAAGGAGTAAGTGGAAGAAATAAATGAGATTGGGAGGGGAGGGCCTTGGGGGTTTATTTTTCTTCATAATACTAAACTCTTCTCGTTTGGAGGAACTAAAAAATTGTATTGGAGGAGGGTTTTGAGGGGTTTATATGAACTTTTCAAATTTAATTTATGTTGTTATAATATTCTTAAAATTAAAAGTATATTAATCAAAAGTATTAATTTATCATTCTCGAAAAGAAAAAGAAAAAAAAACTCTTTCATAAAATGTGAAAGATTTCTCTATTTTCCCTTATAATTCTCACTCCTCAAAGCCCTCCCTTCCCCTTCCCTCCAAACTCCCAAACAAAGCCTAAGGAACAGTGTAAATGAAGTGAGTGTACTATGTCCTTTATGATTAACTCACTGAATTCCGGTGCAATTTGGAAACTGAAAAGATGCAGCAAAACAAGAACGGGGAATGCAAGATACTGAATATCGGAAATCTGCTATTATAACTATGACCAAGATTGGATTAACTTTTAGCTTATAAAAGCTTCTCAATTAAAATAAATTTATGGTTCTTCACTTACAAAAAATTACAAACTTACATATGTTTATGGAGAAGAATAAAGATACATGAGAGTGCTTCCAAAAATAGAGATTGCTGATTTTAACTTGTACAAGAAGCTACCGTTTAAAAAACTCATTATTGCAAGATTATTTTTATATTTCTGTTTCCATAAGTTTTTATTGAGAAGCGTAATCTAAACTAGCTCCAAGTTTTCAATTGACAATAATTAAGGTTTAGCAATGCTGTAATTAACTTTGATTTTGGATTAGTAGCGAATTCGACAAAATCACCATGATCATGAGATTTTATCAATGCTCCAAAGTATAGCTTTTGTCAAAACCACTACGGCACAATGTGATTTCGTTAAACTCACCGTTAATCCAAAAATACTCTAACAAGACAACATCCTAGCTAGCACCAAACTAAGGACAACCAATATAGCTTTTGTCAAAACTACTACGGCACAATGTGATTTCGTTAAACTCACCGTTAATCCAAAAATACTCTAACAAGACAACATCCTAGCTAGCACCAAACTAAGGACAACCAATATAGCGTTTGTCAAAACCACTATGGCACACTATAATTTCGTCAAACTCACAGTTAATCCAAACATACTCTAACAAGATAACATCCTAGCTAGCACCAAACTATGAACAACTCTAAGAGATTAAAACACTAATTTTTTTTTGGTGCAATTTAACAAGATTAATACTTTTGCCAACAACACAAATTTTAAAAATAAAAAATTTAACAACCCCATATACCCCTTTTCTCACCTTCAACTGATCAATGAAAATAAACAAATAATCAATAACCCACATAAACAAATCCTTCAAATTTCAAATTTTTCATCAATGAAATTAAAAATCCATCATTAATATAGCAGAAACCTCACCTGGGAGTGATGAATGAAGGAACAGAAGTAGAATTAGCTTCGAGAAGGATCCTATGAGCATTCCTGTAGTGAAGAATAGCGTCATCGATCAAACCCCATTCTTCAGCCCTAACAGCTTTATCGATCTCTTGTGTGGCTAAATCGTAGTAGCCTTTCAGCTTATACGCGACGCGTTCGTTTGAAACCGAAGAAGAAGGTGAAGCTTCCATTGATGAAGAAGAAGAAGCACTGAAATTGGTTTGAGAAGAAGAAGATTGAGGAGAGAAAACAGAGTTAAAGGAATCAATGATTCCCTGCAAAAAACTCATCGATAACAAAAACAAACGCGATTTTCATTATAAAAGTGATTATGCAAAAGGAAATTTCTACTTTGCAATTAAAATTAAAATTAATAAAATATATTTATTTTATATTCGAATAATTTGAGATTTATCATAGATTTGGTGTGTAAGAAGTTTTTTTTTTTCCTAAAAAAAAGAATATGTTTTTTTTATTTAAAGAATGGTATGTGTAAGAAAATTTTAAAAGATAAAATAATTTTTTATATAAGTTTAATATTTCCTCCGTCCTTATATATAAACATCATTTTCCTCTAATAAAAGAGTAAGTGTTTATATATATGGACGAAGGGAGTAAATGGTTTGTTTGTTAAGGATTTTAAAAAATGGATTTGTCTTTGTATTTTTAAAAAAAAATTATTTTTTTTGAAAATTTACTAAAAAATTAGTAGAAGTTATTTTAAACTTTATTTGCTATAAACTCAAAGGAGATTTTGACATTGATTAACTTAAATATTATTTTTTTAGGAAATTAACTTAAATATTTATTAGTAAAGATTATACATAATAAAAATCACACATATTTTATTTTTCAAAAAGTCATCTTTTAAAAGCTTTTTTTTTGTTGAAGTTTTTATATTTTGATTGAAATTATATATTCAAGTTTGTGGGTATTTTGAATTGAATGGAATTACAAGTATATATATATTTTGGTTTCGAAGAGACCTTGATATCTAATATTTAATCTGTTTAATTTGTGAAAATTTTGGTATGAAATATAATGAAAGATATGATCAATAGAAAAACTAAGGTTAGTTAGAATATTACACATTCATGTTGATATAATTTTTTTTGACAAACATTCATGTTGCTATAATTATTTAGTTTAATGATTTCCTCTCAATCTAGTCTCTCAATTCAGTTTGTTTGTCATAAACGTGGCTAAAAGCTGTTTACTGTTAGGGAAATTTCAATTTTCTAGTAGTGTTAGTCAATTACTATATACGATTATGTGTCCCTAACACTCCTCTGATTTATATACCTGTGATGGTTGTGGACAACATGCATGGAGGCCGAAGAAGGACTTGGAGAATTGATCTTTCACATTTAGATTTAGGGTAATGATTTTTTTCAAAGAGTGGTTAATTTGTTAAGAGATAAAGAATATTAAATAACAGGGCTGTCCCGGTAAAATCTGCTCTTTACCCAAACGTTTTTGCTTATTCCCAAGTGAAATGATCAAAATACCCCTACGCATGTTAACTCATGTTAGTGCAAATGTCAACGTAAGTTAACACACGCTGCATGAGTTAACATGCGCTAGTGTTAATTGCAGCGTAAGTTAACTCACGTTGCCATTTGCACTAGCGTGAGTTAACTCACGGTCATAGCAGACATCAGTTCCTGCATTAAATGCAATCAGTTCCTGAACAGACTTTGAAAAAGTCTAGAATGACCCGTAATCACGCCACATTCATAACTTAACCGAATTACGTCAGTTTAACAATATTATCAGATAATACGACATAATCGATCCAAACGGTCCAAATTACACAAATTCACAGGTAATGAACCGTAATCACTTAAACACACTTAATGACACATAAACGATCCAAATTACACCAATTTGTCCATAAATTTCTAAAATTACATAATCTCACATAATCGGTCGAAATGACCCAAATTCATCGTTAAATTACATAAACACAAATTCATTAAAATTCAACAATACGGACACAAATTCGAAAAATATTACACTATTACACTTAAATAAATATTACACTTCAACGGACCGGACAAAAAGATACAAAGTGTTATCCTCAACCATTAACCTAAACATGTAATCAACGTCGCTATCATCTTTGAGAAGTTGTGGATAATACACGGTCTTCCAGAAATCCTCTTCCTTATCCTCCCCCAAGTCCAGGCCTGACACATTTACTATCACATCACATGTTCTATGACTTGAACTAATATGGATAAAGAAGTCGTCAAATTTTGTCTTCAACTCGTCCAACTTGTCAGTGGGATTTACAAAGAACCTAGCCCTCCTTTTCACATCTACATAACGAACATCAAGTTTAACTCGATCTTGTGCATCTTCAGACATGTTTCACTTCACAAAATATAATGAAAAACAAATATGAGAGAAATCACATAAAATAAATAGATGAATAATTAGTGACAAAGTAATGCGAGCAATAATTGGTGTGACATAACCGGCCACCATAAAAATAATTCATTTCATATATTTATATAATATATAATATTAGTTACATATTGGCCACAAATATACAAATTACATAACCGGCCACCCAAAAATACACCGGGGTGTAATACCACCAAAAAATATGACGAACACCAACCGACCTAAAAGTGTCATAACCTATAACCTGTCTAAGAAGTCTATTGACATTCCTAAATTCTCCTCTTCTTCCATGTCTTCCATCACTTCAAATTCTAGTTCCTTTTTTTGCAGAGTGGGAGTATTATCACAAACAATTGGATTGTGCTCATTTGTTGGTTTCTTTGGCGGCTTCGACTCCTTAGACATGAGCTCATCGAAGGCGTCTTGTCTATCCATAAACTCAAAATGCCATTTCTCTACCTCACCAATCTTGTGAGTCATCCACTCCTTACAAGGAGGTGGTAACGGACAATCTTCTTTCAACTCCACATGAAGAAAGTGGTCGGGAATGAAGCAAAGACACATTATGTTGGAATGTGACTTAATTGGTGGAGCACTCCGGATTGGGAAGTATGTCTCACATGCACCACTTATTTCGGACAAAGTGAATAGAACAACGACTCTATTGTAGCAAGTAGCAATAATGTGACCCATATTCGGAGTGGTCAACCACTTCTTTGTTGGCGCAATACCACTTTTACTTGTTGGAGGGTGTAAATCATCCAAGATAAGTTTATAACGCCTCTCGGTACCATATATCGGCAAGTAGTCACTCTTGTGATTTTTCAACTCATTAATAAGGGCATGACGAACCAAAACATGATCTTCCTCATTCAATCCCATGTGCCTAGCTATGACCTGGAAACCACAATTACCATCCCCTCTAACATTCACAATGTCTTCAATGTAAGGTCTCATGATATTTGGAATTTGTGAAATGTATGGTATTTGCAAATGAGGTTTTTTTTTGAAGTAGGACTCGAAGCTTGTGAGCGGGAGCAAGTGCCAAGACGTGAACCTTTACTCTTTGGAACATTACTCTTTCCATGTGAGCATTGACTATCGGGATTTTGTGAATCAATAGTCTCCCACCTATAGGGGATTCGACCCGTGGACCTCGTTTTCGGTGTAGACTTCACCCTTTTAGGTGCTCCCTTGGTGGCCACTTTTCTCAGAGGTGGCTTCAACATTGTGTCCTCCGAAAATCCTAGTTCACGCAACTTTTCTTTGATGAAGAGTTTCATCTTGTAAGGGGCCCTCTTGAGACGTTCTTGAATGGCGTTCCATTCCTCCATAACGGAAAAATTGGCATCAACCTCTTCTCCAATTACACTTAACCTTCGCCAATGAGGGTGTATTTCATCCAAAAGAGTAAGCGATTATTTCTTTCTCTTCTCGGAAAGAATACAAGCACAAGGCAACCCGAAGGTTGTCATTTGCACACAACCACAGTTTTCTTTAGCAAAGCCGAATGTCCTAGAGCGTATAAATTCTTCATCGATGAAACCCAAAGCGGCCTTAGAGACATACCCATCCAACTCAGAGAATAATTTGTTTTTTTTTTGTATTTGTGTACCATGACTATTATGCTCCTCCCAAAACTCCCTTGTATCTCACCTAATTGGTTTTTCAACATTTTGTCGATTTCATCCCAACATGATGTCAAATCTCCAACACTACTCCTCGAATATGTTTTCAATTGTGCATGAGTTGATTCAACAATGTTGGTGGATCTACACCCTAGATGCAAGTATTTATTCGTCCATGCCCTTAGAAAATGCTTCTTAAGGGGCAAAACTGTTTCCTCAACATATTTAACAAACAATGAAAACGGCCCGCATACCTCATCTTTGAATGTCAACCATGCAATTGCAAATGAATCCTCCGTAGGAGAGTTAACCACATCTCTCCAAGCCCTCACTATTTTCTTAACAAGCTCACAATGCTTGTCATCATCCGTTTCCTTCGTAACTTTGCCAACAAATTTTGCTTTCGAAGGCTTGGCATTGACTCTACAATCCGTGATGCACCTAGATTTGACATTATTCTCAATATGAAAATAGCAATGTACATGGTCTGTTTTAGGGAGTACTTCGGCAACGGCTTTCATCAAAGCTGGGTCCCTATCGGTGACAATCACCTTAGGCATGTTGCGTTTTGATGTCAAAAGACCAACCAACATCTCAAGTGCCCAAATGAAGTTATTCTCTTGTTCAAAGGAAAGAAAGACAAACACAACTGAATACGTCATTTTGGTAGAGGTGACAGTGACACCAACAATCTCAAATAACGACATTCGGTGGGTATTGGTTTTGTAAGTGGAGTCCATGACCAAAATGGTTAGAAAAGTGTTAAGCATATCAATTGAATCCGGATGAGCAAAGAATAAGTCTTCAAGAGTGGTTTCCTCGCTATTTGCTCTTGTGAAATAGACATATTGATGCTTCTCCAACTTTGAAATCAAGTATTGCAACTCCGTCTTGTCCTCTCTTTGCCCCTTGCGCCATCTAGTTCGCGCATTATACACTTGCTTGATGAGTGTCATACTTTCTTTGTTTTTTTCTTCAAATCTGTGAGAATATTCCTAGGCGCCGCCAAGCTCTTTGTCCTGTCGATAACTCTGTGCTTCTCCTCCACTTTTAGTCAACCCGTAAGAAGGTGACCAGATAACTTTGACAACAAGTCATGGTTGTGAATTCCACAAAGCATTGCAATCCACCAATCTTATGTTTTTTTTTCAAAGAAGCATTTCAACCTAAACGGACAATTACATTTCCTTGAGCCTGTGCCTTCAAGCTTCGGTTTTTTCCTCGTCTTAGGTGCCTTGTATTCACCACTCCTTTCACATTGCATCGTCATGTATGGCGTTATTGTACTAGATTTATCTATAGAAATAGTAAATCCGGCCCTTGCCGTTTGTCGACGAACCCAACCAAGTAATTCTTTTCGATCTCTTTATCTTTCATTTGTTGTAAAAAATGACCCGATGTTTACTTCAATAACACGAACACCGGTAGGTACCGGTTTAGGCTTTTCTTCAAAGTTACTGGTAGGTACCGGTTTTGCTTGGTTGTGAACAATGTCAGCTTGAAAAGGAATTTTCACTTTAAAGTTCACATCTTTGGTTGGTTTGACATCGCCGGATGCTACGCCGAAAGCTTTGCTTTTGGCCGGTTTCGGTTCAACGCCATCCTCCACCACATTTTCAACCATGTCACTCAATGTCTATTCAATAAAAAAATAACAACGATAAAATAAATAAATAATTTGTGTTGCAAGCAAAGCAAGTAAAAAAAGTGGCGCAAAAATTCAAAATCTGGGCATCACAGTAGCGTGAGTTAACTCACACAGCCCTTACAACTAGCGTGAGTTAACTCATGCTGAGCCCTATCACCTACTGAAAAAATGACGTAACTAGCAGAAAAACCAGGAAAAAATGAAGAGTTTTGATAATACATTATCTGTTCTTTGATGCTTGATGAACGTAGAAACTTGCTTCCTAACGATTTGCAATGATTTGGAACGAAGATTTTGACCAAAAAATTCGCAATTTTTGGGTTTTTGAAGGTTGATTGAAAGAAAAATGGAGCTGTGTGGTTGCCTGCTGGTTTTGACCGAAAATAGTACTTTGCGTGACTTAACTTCCGCTGCATGAGTTAACTCACGCTACGTAAGTTAAGTCACGTAAGGGTATTTTGATAATTTCACTTGGAAATGAGCAAAACCTTTTGGGTAAAGAGCAGAATTCATGCTCAAATGTTAAAAATGGGCCTCTACGGAAAAACAAGATTTTTTAAGCAATAATAATCATCTTCCTTCAAAAAAAGCAATAGTAATCATCTATTTAAGTTGTAAATAACATAAAAAATAGTCATTCTTATTAAGTAAAATTTGGGTTGAACTTCACTAACCACTAATTGTTTTAATATTAAAATTTTGGTTCATATTTCATAATAAAAAGAAACACCAAAAACTTAAAAAGAATCATCACTTTGTTTACTGCAAAATGGGTCTTAAGTATATCGGTTGTTGTTGCTTAAATAAAGTGTCTTTGTTATCTAAATAGTGACAAACTAATACTAATATCGGAAAAAATAGTATCAAATTAGTAATAGCATGCATGATTAAATTTAAAACAATAGAAAAAATACCAATTATTTAACGGATTTAATTTGCATTGTTAATGAAAATAGATGACAAAAAATTCAAGATATATAGTAGTTTTCTACATTCATAGTTAACTCTGAAATGCATTTTAAATTGTAATGACCTAGTAGTTGTGTATGTAATTGAGATTTTTATATTTGGTTCAAATTCATACAAATGCTCAGGATTGAACCTCAATGCCGATGACTCAAGTGCATTCTATTTTACCACTAAACTATTCCAAGATGTCTATTGATTTTTTTTATATTTTATTATATGTACCTAACACTTTTGAGTGCTATATTAAAAAAAATTTAGACTCCTAAGATTGCGAGGCCCGACACCGTAGCTCACCTTGCACATGCCACATGCGGGCCTGTTAAATAATAGAGATCGAACAATAATATTCCTCTTTCTTAATACTCTAATGGAGTCAATTAGGAAGATTATTATAATTAAACATTTAATAACTTCAAAATAATGCCGTTTTTGTTTCTCTTGGCGGCCGAGGGGTTTCATCTGTTAATGGCTTCTCTGGAGGTTCATGATTTGTTTGCAGGTTATCCGGTGGGGTGAGGTGACACGACTGTTGTGTCTCATTTGCAATTTGAGGACGACACTTTAATTCTGGGTGTCAAATCCTAGGCCAACATTCGGTCTATGAGAGCTATCCTTCTTCTTTTTGAAGCTTTATCGGGTTTAAAAGTGAATTTTGCGAAGAGTCAGTTGGTGGGGGTTAATGTTGCATCATCGTGGTTAGGAGAGGCGGCATCAATGTTGAATTGTAAAGTGGGTGCTATTCCGTTTGTGTACTTGGGTATGCCTATTGGCGGTAATGCTCGACGGCTATCTTTCTGGAATCCTCTGATTAATCGTATAAGAACTAGACTGTCAGGGTGGAAATCGAAACATCTGTCTCTCGGGGGTCGCCTGGTCTTACTCAAATCTGTCCTGTCGTCGTTGCCTATTTATGCACTTTCTTTCTTCAAAGCTCCGTCAGGTATCGTATCCTCTATTGAATCTCTTTTAAATTGCTTTTTTTTGGGGGGGGGGGGGGGGGGGGGGGGGGTGGTGACA
>Ga0315914_1007817_pt1 | contig 14619 bp, 5 predicted proteins | sample MpolenodulesMG_FD_203920 | JGI IMG/M metagenome (GOLD analysis project Ga0315914, IMG submission 203920) | Medicago polymorpha root nodule microbial communities from Los Angeles, California, United States - elongated nodules | ecosystem: Host-associated > Plants > Roots > Nodule | place: USA... | reverse complement strand
AGTCCTCATAGTATCATCAATTCATCAGATTAATAAGACTACACTTAATCTAATTTTATCCTACCTTGTTATAAGCGTAACACCCCACAAAGTGTAACACTTAAGACTATCCCATAATATCATCAACTATGTTTGCATGTTAAAGATTCCAACGATAAAATAGTACCTGTAAGTCTAAGATGTTGCAAGCATTACTAGATGAATTACTATTGATCATTAATCAATAATCAACAATTTAAAAATAAATCAAACATTAAGATCAAAATTAACTTTTTCAAAAAAGTCAGTTTCCTGACTGCATCGTAGATTAAATTTAATATATGCATTCCAATACATTATTTCTACATTTAATTTCTAAACTTGTGCCTTAAAGGCACAAGTTAACATTTCCCTTATTTTTATTATTTTATAATAATAAAAACTTATTTATTTTGTATATTTAGTCCTAACTAAGGGTGCCCTAACTCTAAAAATATTGATATATTTGCAGGTTTGCTAGGTTACTCTCGGAGATAGCAAAAGAGAAAAAGTCCAAGCTACAAAATGGAAAGTAAATTAAATGATCACCAGATTGAATATGTCATATCCATTGTTGAGTCTCTATCTCTTTATTAGTTATTAGTTTGCTTAATTAATAATAAGTTTTGTGTACGATAATGATGCAAGTGTGTATTGTGTAATGAAATAAATATTGTTGTTGATTTTCAAAGTTAAGAAGAATTCTAAATATTTCATTTTGTAATGTTTTACTGATTGCACCACAAGTACTATTATATTGTCATTTCCTCTTGCCCACGTATTGATATGTTTTGATTTAATTCAACATAGGTTGAGTTGAATTGAAAAATATAGTAATCCATAAGTTTATAGGTCGCAGGTCAGGCTGCGGATTAGACTTTTCAACCCCTGCAAATCGACGCAATCTTTATAATAAAATTTAATTAAATAAAGAAAAATGTTAACTTGTGTCCATGGGGCAGAAGTTAAAGAGCTAAAAGTAGAAGTTTTTTCTTGGAAATTGTGCATTCAATGTCTTGAAAGTTTCAAAAGCTATATTTTCAACATAAAATTTATTACTTAGGGTTTTTCTAACATGTGCAACATTGCGCACGTTAAAACAACTAAAAATAGTAAATTTTTATTGAAAAACAACAGTAATTGATTAAAAAGCTGCATATTTAATATCAAAGGAGCAAGTTCTAAGATAAATTTACTATTTTAAATTTTTTAACATGTGCAAATTTGCACATGATAGAAAAACCCTATTACTTAATTCTATTTTAAGTTCCATAACTTGTACCCTCAGAGCATAAGTTAACATAACTCTTAAATAAAATAAAAAGACTTGATGGAAAAACTTCAGCTCCCCTTGTCAGCTTGATAGTAACATGCAATTCAAACGAATTTCACCAACTAAAATAGGTCAACTCACCAACCCGAAAATGAATGTTATTTATTTTTATTCTCTACTGTTTATTTTAAGAAAATGCTAACCGGTGTCATGGTTAAGAAAGTTAAAAGAAGAAATTTTATGTTGAAAATGACATTTTTTAAACTTTAATGCATTGATTATACAACTTTCAATGTAAATACTACTCCCTCCATTCCATATTATGTAACAATGCACAAATTTGATCTTAAATATCTTTAATAATTTATTAGAAAAAATTGATATTATAAAAATATTTATCGAGATGAATCTAACAATACCTTGTATGATATATTTTGTCTTTATATATTAATAGAAAAATAGCGTCAAAATATTTTATGTGAACTATATATATTTTTAAAGTAAGCCATTTAAAATGAGACGAAGGAGTATTATATTTAATTCCTTAATCAATGTCTTGGAAGCACCGGATAAGATACGATTTCTTCTATCAGAACAATTTAGAAAAACACATAAATAGGATGATGTAAATTAAATGAAAATCATAATATAGTTCTATACGCTTCAAAATTTTATAATGAGAAGAGATCAAACTATACTATCCACAAGTCCTATCTCAACTGACAAAATGCCGAAATTGTTAGGCCGGGTGCCATGACCGGGGTTCGAACCTCAGTACCTCCACTTGTATGTGTGAGTTTATAACGGCTTTGCCATTTCGTCTATTAAAAAAAAAAAGAGAGAGAGATCAAACTATACTCATTACTCATTGAATACTTGCATATTATTACACCGTTTAATATACATAACAAAAACCTTAATCACAAATTCACGGTTTGATTATTCAAAAAAAAAATCACGGTTCGATTGAAAGTTCTACACTTACAAAATTTTAGAATAATCTAGAAATATTTATCATTGTGATACACTAAAATTAATAATATATACCTTGTGCACTTTTTTTGAAAACAATGTCATTTTGAATATCTCAATGACATAATAAATAATCGTACATTAATCTAAAATGTTATTGATATGATTTATATTACAGCAACTTCAAAATCAAATGATAAGTGTTACAATGCTAGTATTCTTTCCACGACACTGGATTTTAAAAAGTGTTGTTGAATAACACTTTGCTAAAATACCTTTCATAGAACTTGGCACTCTTCTTTCAGAAAAAAGTGTACTCATCACTAAATTAGAGCAGAACTTATGAAAAGCTGGAAGAGTAGCACTAATACATGATAAATTTTTAGTGATCCCATGAATGATGTATATTATACATACTGGAAGACTGGTAGTGGTATCAGATCTCTACTTGTAGAGGAACTCTTCTTATTTTTTTGTAGCAGTGCTTTTTTTCTTATGCTTGTTTTGGCAACTAGAAACTGTAAAGTATCACAGTAAATACCATGTGAAGTCTGTCAAAATATGCTTGTTTTGGCATGAAGAAGCATATGAAGAGTGTTAACTTCCCCGTGGGGATGGCAAAAAAATCCGCACCCGTGGATATTTGTGGATAAAATCCGTCACGGACACAGAGCGGATATCTTAATGGATATTCATGGATAAAATAAACAGATATTTTAACTACCCGCTAATTAATTGATACGGATGCGGATTTAACAGTATCTGCACCCGCGGATATCCAAATCCGCTATTAAACCAAGGAAGTTACATAAATAACCTTAATATCATTCAACTTCCTAAGAAAAAATCCTAGGTATTGTGAGAGTTATTAGTTATTACGCTCCTTTAATTTAAAAGGAAGTGAAAGTGATTGGGATTGTTGATGCAAGAGTTTTGTTTTTGTTGAATATGATGAACTTTACTTATGCTTTTATTAAATCAAAGAACTTTATTTTTATTAAATGTAAGAGGCTTTATTTATGTTTCTGTTTAGTCAATGATTTTGTTGTTATTTTTTTTTTTAAGGGGATTTTGTTGTTATTGTAATGTATGAATATTAAAAAGAAAAGAAAATGCATGTGAAGAACCTTTGTTTCTAAATTTTAGCTACAAAAAATTAAACAAATTTTTTATTTTACTTTTATAAATGTTATTCATGGATATATGTATAAACTCGCGGATCACCCGCTAAACGGATATCCGCACGAATATGGATAGAGTACGGATTTCATATTTATCCAACGGAGCGGACACAGATATCTAGAGGTGTCAATATCATGGGGCTTTGAAGTTTAGGCACCAGCCCACAGAGTAAGGGGTTTTGAAAATTCACAAGATTAAAAAGTCCACATTTATGCAAGCCCACAAATAAAAAAAATCAAAAGGCCCCAAAGCCCCAAAATTTCTATAAACATTTTTTTAAAAAAAATAACTTTTTTTTTACCGGAAAAGCCCCACAAATAAATAGACTTTAAAGTGGGCTTGGCCCCAAATATTTTGTTCAATTAAAGGGCTTTAATTTAGTGGGCTTGGTGAGGGCTTTTTTAAATGGGCTTTGAAATTTGGGGCTCTATTGACACCTCTACAGATATCACACTATCCGCATCCATGAATATCCATTTACATCCCTACTTTCCCCGCTGTAGTCAGCTGAGGCAACGATAGTTAACTGCGGTTGAGTAGCGAACTGCAATTAACTGCAGTTAGGTGTATTTATGAAATTTTGGGGTGTGGGAGATCAATTTTCAGACCATTATTGTATAGAGGATGCTCCTGTTAATTTACAGACCCAATTGTACCTTTGATAAGTTCTACTAATTCAATTTTTATGATTTAAAAAATATAATATAATAATAACAATGACATGTTATAAAAAAAATACATTTGAAACATATGACGTGAACTTTGTAAAATAGAAGGAAATAAAATTGATAACTGAAAATTTAGAGGGATTAAAGTTTGAAAACAATTTTTAGAGAAATTAAAAATGAAATTGATATATTTAAAGGGATCAAAAATATATTTAACCCTTATTTATATAACATTTTAACTTTTTTCATTGTCATACCACATTCTTTTAAGGTTCATCCTTGTAACGTTCAACAATAATTTGTAGTTATTTAACTTAAATATATGTTTTTTAGAAAACGGTGTTGCACGGTTTCCAAAAATTAGTGTTCCCTCCATCCTAAATTATAAATTGTTTTGAGAAAAAATTGTCTTAAACGAAACATTAGTGTTATTTTTTTTACTATATATTAACTATTTATTGCTCTTTTTTCAATTCTTTAATTTATCTTTTCCATAATATTAATGAAAGATAATTTTCTAAAATAACACATAATTTCTCTTTTACATTTGTTTGATATTTGATTACATTACATTAGCAACATTCTTATTTTTGTTACCAGTGACACAAGAATCCTCGTATTTCAGACACTATTGTACTAAATAAGATAAGATGATCAACACAAAGATTATATATGAACACACACTCTCAATGAACCACACAAAATACATATGGATATCTTCACTCACTTCAACGGCTCATGCCATGTTCAACTGCTGGAGCTGTTGTAGTTGTAGCCATTGCTATTCCTCTAGTCCGTTGCTCAACATTTCCATGCCACCCTATTCATTCCAAAATGCAAATTTTATGGCTAAGATTTAATAGCAGCAAACCTTATTAAGAAAAGATTCAAAACAATGGTTCATTTCATATTGCTGATAAACAAGAGTGTATATTATATACATACCAATGACCATGTTGAATCCACGGTTTTCAAGCTCGCGATATTCTTGACACAAGGCGCATGCCTCGCAGCAGCAATGAATCAAGCAATCTGTACAATCATTTCCCTTCAAACCATATTGTTGTCGCATCTTTGACCGATAGAAGCAAGAATACAAACAAGGACACCCAATCACACAACAAATCAATGTATATAGAGCCCCACTAGCACCACATGCTGCAAAACCACAAAAATCCTTAAGTTGAATCGCATCAATTAATTAATTTTTTCATTCATAACTTATTTCCAATATTACTTTTTTAGAACATATCCATTACATCAAACAAGTCAAATTAATCCTTACAAGTATCATGTGGTTTTTTTCTTAAACTAATGAAATCAGCATATTAATCCAAAAATATATAAATATAGGAGTGAAATGTAAGCTCTAAAGTATTATGTGTTATTAAATTTGGTAAGAAACTGTACAATCCTATTATTTCTTTAAGAATTGTGCTACTCAATGCTTTCAATATATATATTGAATTTGTTATTAGAAATGAATGGGTGTCTTACAAGTGGATCCCTTGTCAATGATTTCTGCAACTTGGCCAAAAGTGATACATGGACACCAGAACGTTATGCAACCTGAAACAAATTAGATATGCAAAGTCAACCAGGTGAAAATTAATACATATAGTTATATAGCTGTAGGTATATGCATAATATAGTTAGTTTAGTAAAGGATGAGGGACTTACTTTTTCTAGGGTCAGAGGCAGAGCAGCAATCACAAAGACCGGTGGACCATTCAACTAGAGGTTTAGGCGGAGGAGGAGGCACATAATCCGATGAGGCACCGGAGTACGCCGATGTAGTGCTGTTGTAGCTCACTGGAATACCTGTGGCTGCTGCTGGCGGTTGATTGTATGCTGGCTTTCCTTGTTCTGGTGGTGGATACATTTTTGGAACTTACTAAATTGACTTGAAGCAGATTGTATGGATAAGAGTGTTATGCTGTGTTGATATATTGTGAAGATGTGAATAATGGATTGGCCTCACCTTTATAAATGTTGAACATTGTGAGTGGAGAATGGTTCAATGATGAGATTAAATGCACTAGTCAATGTTTGTGCAACTTCTTCGTTACTTCCATTCCACTAATATTATTAAAGCAAACAAACATGTTTTTTCAACAAGAGACGACTAGGGTAGTTACATTGTACCACATGATGCTACTGTAAAAACAAATATTAAAAAATTCTCATAGCATAGAGATTTTTTTTATTTGACTGGACATATATACAGATTGTTCTTCACATATTGTTATCAGTTATCACTATTTTTTTTTTTTTATAATCTTGGGATGCGTATCAGCCTTATTGCTCAATGAAAAAAATACGGTGTGCAGAAAGTTGTTGGTTTTTGGTTGTTAAAATAACAGTACTCTTAGTTAAATATATATTAGCAAATTACAATCGATTTGATTTTACCATACTGTATAAAGCATTAGTGACTTGGAAAGAAAAAATTAGTGAGTTGGAAAAGAAAAAAAAGTAAAAAAAACTAGTAATAATACTTTAATATAAGCATTGACAAGGATAGTTGTATTGAGAACAGTAATCTACAAATAAATTGTCATCAACCAAAATTGGCATCATATTTATAATTACATTACAAACAAATGGAGGGGTGGGGTGAATGTCATTGCCATCATCAAGCGCAGAATCAAACCATCTTTCAACTAGTAGTGGTCTAATCAGTTGAAACTTGTGGTAAAATCAAACATCTGCATCGGCTTGTTGCATCATCATTTTCAGAAATCTATTTGACGCGAGCACCCCTACTGTCCAAAATGAACTCTGGCATAAAAGTTTGAACACACTACAAGGATAATATTTCAGACACTCGGTCATGTGCATCGGGAGGAATCTCCCTCCCAGGGACCAGAACATTTAGAAGTTTGGCGTACCTGTGGGAATATAATGTCAATATCATTCCATAAAAGGGTATTAACAACTAAAATTTGGGCATTAACTCACTCTGCAGCAGTAAACAAATGTGCATGTTCTGTAATGAAGGCAAGCAAGGCCTGTGAAAGGAATAGGAATACCAAGATAAGATAGCTTGAGATAAAATTGCATTAAACATGAAGCTGTTAGGTTAGTTAGTAGACTTACCTCAAATGGCATGTTTAAGAGTTCATAGTAGGTGCGGACTCGATCCAATCTTTGTTGCACAACTTCACTGTTTATGGATGGAATAGCAGCCAATGCCTGTAACACCGTGCAAATTTATTATGAATCTTAAATTTCGTCAAGAACTATTTTATCTCCACTTTATTCGTAATCTCTTTTAATGAAGTCAAATACTCCCTCCGTCCCATAATAACTGAGCCATTTGCAAAAAAATATTGTCCCAGAAAAATTGACCCATTTCACTTTTCAATACAATATTGATTTTTTTTTTCTAATTATAACACTAATTAATATTATTTTCACCACTCCCAATTCAATATATTCCACTTTGCATTTATGATAAAGAAGAATGCACCAATAGTTGATAAGGGCACTCAAAACCATTTTTCTCTCTCTTTCACTTATACACTTTTTCTTAATAAGTGTGAAATGAGCCAAGGGCTCGGATAAAATGGGACGGAGGGAGTAGTAAAATTGTCTAATTAATAAAAAAATATGCAAATGCAAAAATCCACACACAATGGCTGTATCTAGTTAGTGCAAAAATCCACACAGTGACTGTATCTAGTTAGATAAGCTTTTAGTGAGATTAAGAAAAGCAAATACTTAACATACAATACAACCATGCACATATGGTAAAAATTTAAAATTGTTTGTCATGACTATTTTAATCTTAACCATAGTTGGTTAGATCTAGTGGTATAAATTAAACCCTCTTAAGTTGCATTTGGAGTTCGGAGGGGAAGGGAGGAGAGGGAGCCCAAGTGGGAAACAGTGAGGAGCTCTAATCAATGTGCCGAAGTGAGAGACCACCAAAACTGGCTAATATCATGCCCAAACCAAAAACTTTAGCGTTTCAAGTACATGAATCTCCACAAATCAACCATCGCTCTGGTACAATTTGTTAGAAAAGACGCAAAATAGAGATGAAGGATCAAGAAGAAAGGACACGTTTGGGAAGAAAAAAAACTTCACGAGAAAAGATCACGAGCAAAGATCAAAAAGAGCAATTACTACAAACATCTTAAATGCTAAACCGTATTATGTATATGTACTATAGTACATGTAAAACCCTAACTCAAAAGCCCAAAAACGCAAAAGGCTCATACATCACTTTAGAACATGTTTTGAACTTAAGTGTATGCATGCCTAATACCGAGCACTCTTTGAGCGCTGGAAGAAAAATAGCCCTCACACTTGATACATCTACACGCACACACAATATCAGTTACCTGTTCCAATGCAATAGAGTTTCGACATATTTGCTGAACACCAAAAAGATTAATAGACTTCATATCCGCCAAAGCCTGTCAGTAAAAGCGCCCCTCTCATTAGCAGTGAAGAAACGGAAAATACCTTTTCAAACAGAAATATTGTAAGTATTTAGGTCAAAAATAAACTGTAAATTGTATACATTCGCACCTTAATAGATGCATTTGCTGCAACCCCACAAATTCCACCAAATATGTAATTCCGCTTTGCATTTGAAATAAAAGGAGCCATTTCCTCATCTCTTCGGGTTATCTGGACATTTCATAAAAATAGTAAACATAAATAGTTTAACTTACATAAGCATAACATACATCATTGAGTCACTAACAGGAAGATCAAACTTTTTTGAAATTCATCATTTTGGCAATTGACCGTTTACTTTCAATAGTAGGGTTTATAGTAACATTCCATTGTTTTATTTTATCGATCAGATAATTTAGAATTCTTTGACCGGTGGGTTTATTAAGCCGCCATTACAACTAATTTAGTTTGATTTCAACATTTATTTATATTAGTATGAGTTATTCCCACACTTCCCTAGTGGAGGAATATATGTTATGACTAGAACTTATGCTCTCAAGGTTTATTTAGTATGGTATGAATGTATGTTACTTTTTGATTTAGTATTAGAACTTTAGGTTCTCATGATTAAAAAACTCACTCGACAATTTCACAAAATAACGATTGAAAGAGGGTCTCAATAGATATTGATGTGAGTGCAAGCACATACACTTAGCTTGTAAGGTGAGGACTGCCCATCGTGTATGCACTACTTAGGCCATGTGTGTAGTCAATGTGGGACTCTCAACACTTCACTTCATGCTCTAGATTGCACATCTAAATCGGGACTTGAGTGGATGGAATAACCTAGATCTCAACACCTCCCTCTCCACACACCTAAAACTAGACATCTAGAGCGTGGACAAACACAAACAGATGAAAAGAGAACTTGGCCCAATAACAGCTTGAACCAAGTTCTAATGCCATCTAAGGTTTTGGGCCTAACGAAATCTCACAATATCAGTTTCTAAGGTGAGGACTATCTAGTGTCTAGTCTTATATGCATGACTTAGGCCGCATCTTTAGTTTATGTAGGGCAATCAACCATAATTTGAAAAATTTAATAAAATTCATAAATATATAGAATTTTATTTAAACAATGTTGGAAAATCTACCCTACTTTGTGGGAAAAGGCTTGGCTGTTGTTGTTGTAATTGGAAAATCTAACTTAATTGTGGTGATCCCTGTGGTCTATTATTGGGCCAGTTCGTCTATCTTCATTGCAGCAGAACAACACCTTTACGGTTTGCTTGGGAGTTTGGAGGGGAGGGGAGGAGCAAGTGGAAGAAATAGAAGACATTGGTAGGAGAGGGCTTTGAGGGTTCCTTTTTCTTCATAATAAAAAATCTTCCTCATTTTTGGGGGGCTGGGAAATATATGGGAAAATGCAGAAATCTTTTGCATATTAGAGAATGATAAATTAATGCTTATGATTAATATATTTTTAATTTTAAGAATATTATAACAACATAAGTTAAATTTGAAGAATTCATATAAACCCTCCAAAACCCCCCAAAATCTTCCTCAAATACAAATTGTGAGTTCCCCCAAATGAGGAAGATTTTCCCCAAAGCTCTCTCCTACTGATGTCTTCTATTTCTTCCACTTGCTACTCCCTTCCCCTCCAAACTCGCAAACAAAGCCTTAGTGTGTTGGTCTGAGGGGGTGGTTCTAGTCCCACATCACCTAGTGATATGATCTTGTAAAGCTAATAAGACTAGGGTAATCCTCACCTTACCAATCAGTTTTGTGAGGTTTGATTAGGTCCAAAACCTAATATGGTATCAAAGTCTGTCCTAGATCCATTGTTGGGCTCCCTACATCATCCACCCCGAGCCTAATTGATCGTGTGAAGGAAGGGGTCCAACGGGTATTGATGTCAGTGCATGAACATAAAACCAAATTATAAGGTGAGGACTGCCCCAAGTTGTGCATGCACTACTTAGGCCATATCTTTGGTCAAAGTGGTACTCTCGAGACAAGACATCTAAAGTGGAATTTGTGTGGGTGGAATAAGAAAGACTTCTTGAGAAATTGGGAGGCAGGATCTTTTGAAGACAACATGCAAAGATAGATAGAAAGACACCTGTGCAGTGAGAGAAATGATGAAGTCATCTGGTTCTTCAGCATCTTGGTCATCCAAGTATTCTGTATTTGTCATTTCCTGTTCAAATGCTCAGATAAGTTTGACGACAATTAAATCATCAAATTCTTCAATCAGAGAAAAGTAACAACACATTTGGCAAACCTGCATATGAAACATTGTCTCCAGTTGCATTTCTATGCGTAAAACCTTAAGGCAGTCAACTGCCAATTTTCTATAATCTTGAGCAAATGATGCTAGACTCCTTGTAGGTGCGCTGTCTGAATGACTATGATGCTTTCCTCCAACATGATTTGTTGCTCTTTCAGTAGTCTGTCCAAGCCTGCCAATTTCACAAGAATTTTTAATGCTTGGAATTCTTTCATCATGAAAAGAAAAGGCTTAAATGCATTTTTGGTCCACCTATTATAACTTGACTGATTTTAGTTCCCCCATTTCTAAACCCATTATTTTGGTCCCCCTATGGTACATTTCTTGGGTTTTTTAAGTCCTCCATCAATTTTGGTGATTTGTCACTCTCATTGATGACATGGCGCATATGTGTCATATGTGAGTTGGATTAAATGTTTGCCATATCATTATTTTTAGTTATTATTATATTAAAATATAAAAAATAATTAAAAATTATCATCATCAACATCCACCATCATCATTCATGGCTTTTCATCTTCGTCTTGTACATTCATAAACCCATAAATGTTTGCTGATTAATTGTTAAATAAACACAACATCCCAATCCAATTAACTATCCCCATCCCCTCAAGAGCAAAGCCTGTGAATGTATGAAAGGATAAGGAAGCAAGTGAAATTTTGTCAAAAGGCAGAAACTGAAATCAATAACTGAAAATTTTGTAAAAAGTCACTTAGAACAAAACAAAACAAAATTCTATGGTCCTACTCCTAACTCGTTAAGGAGTGTTTATTTTGTTTTGTTCCTTTCAAATATACTACCATCACAGATTGTAAGGAGCTTGGCTCCAGCCATTTTTCTAGCTCATTTAATATTTTCCTTCATTTTCACATAGTAACAGATGACACTTCCTCTAATTTAACTCGACTTACACTATTGATACCAATTCTAGTTCATCTCTCTGTTGATGCTATGATTTTTATGATATCATCCACCATATCATCCACATACACATCAACATAATTTTATTGAGCATTGTTTTCCTGCACTATACCTAAAAGACTAAACTTCAGTAAAAACTTTCAGATGCCTTTGATGATTTTATGATATTCAATTTTCTCATTTAAAGGATATCTGATACACAAGTTTTAGTCAAAGGATAGTCCGTCCTACAAGGATGCTCAAGGGTTTTCAAGAGTACTCTACAAAGAGGAGCACTCTTGGATATTTGCCCTACATCATAAGCACTCTGCTGCGCTATGTCCCTCAAAAAACTATGCAAGGTTTGTCACAGTTATAGATCCTGCAACCCAATAAGGGAGATACACATGTAAAATCTGAGAGATTGTAACACAGAATAAGATTTTACCTACAACATAAAATTGTACTCAAGAATACATACATATAATATAAACAAACAGATAAAATAACACAGATTAACATAATAACATTAATAATGTTGAGATCTTATAAATAGTTTCATCCAAGGGAAGCTCTTTTAAATAGATTCACACTTGTGAAAAAGCAATGATAGAAAACTACTAGGTGGTGGAAAACTCTAAAGGAGTTTTATTTTTTTCCCTCACACCATAAGATTCTGAATACTAAAAACTATGGTTTGCGAATGATTGGAGGTCATGCAGATTTTACTGTTCCACAACCTGTAACTTAAAGAGTTGTGAACTCTACAATCTGAATTGGATTCTGGCAGTCTCACGTTTATACTTACTTTATATACAGTATGCAATAAAGCATTGCTAGATTGCACAGCATATACAAAACACACCTTTCAACAGAGTCTGCAACATACTCCAGTGAGTCACTAAGGGATGCCAACAAAATAAGTTTATTGTCATCATGGATTAGGTTTTCCTGAGGAAAAAAATACAATTAAGTCACAGGAGAAGCAAAATAAATAGGGGGAAATGGTGGAGTTTAGCAAGAATGCATAAAACTGAAAACTTAATTATTATAGGTTGGTAAAAATTAAACGCTCAATAAGAAAATTATATCAATAATGAAGCATAGTAACTCGTAAGCATAAATGAAGAAATGAACCTGCTTAATAGGACGCAAGTTTAGCAGTAATTCACTTAGCTCCAGTTCAGCCTCAATTGTTTCGGCGTCATAGGAATTGCTTTCCAAATTAAAAGGACCTTGCAGATTTGGTAAATACCCACTTGAGGAGTCAAGCCTCATCAATTTCTCAATATCATGCCTCCCAATAAGCATGTAACTCTGCTTTTCAAGAACAGCCTGAAATATAGTTGACAAAAATGTCAAAAAATGCTAACACGGGAAAATACGATTCGAGGCAACTATTTATAGGAATGTCAACCACCAATTCATCTAAATAGCCAAGGACGGAGTAATCAACAGGTCCATATATACTTTGTGCTGAAACTTTATTTAATTTTTTTTTTTAAAAACTAGGTATCCGGCCCAAGGACCTACTAATCCGGGGGGGACCAATCACACAATACACTAATGGAGAGGCCAATTGAAGCCAGAGCAAAGCCCTGTATAGACTGGCCTAACCCAACAGAGGAATTGTTGGCACTTCGGGGATTCGAACTTAAGACCTAGAGAGGAGCACACTCCTAGGCCCCAAGCCTACACCACCATGCCATCCTCTCCCCTGGGGATTCTTGACTGAATTAACAAATAATAGGACTGAAGAGGCAGCAAGGATCCAATTCTTGTGTGTTATTTGCTTCTTTATAGTCTATGATGCACCGATTCGCAGAAATGGCCACTGATACAGCAGCAACACAGCTGCGATATATGTACGCTTCTTTATGAATTTACATATTCCCCACTGAGATACATATATGGCTCAATTTTTCTTCTTATGACTCTCGGCAATCACCATAACACTTATGGCATTACCCGTTCATCTCAGATAAATGTATCATTCACACTTGCCCACTCTTCTAATAATTTTTCACCCATTCATTAAATTGAACCCTTCACATACATAATATCCTTCACCCATTCACTTTTCCCTCTGCCTTTGCCCATTTTTAGTTTGGAATTATTGAATTAAAATAATATATTTATTATATTTCATATTTTTTTATAGGCTAAAATGCACTTTTGGCCCCCTATGTTTGGCTCTGTAGCAATTTTAGTCCCCTATTAAAAAAAATCACTTTCCAGCCCCCTAACTTCACCCCCTTATGCAACTCCTAGGCCCCCTCTAATTTTGACCCGGTCAAAGGCCACTTGTAATTTAAAATAAAAAAAAACAAAAAAAGAAATTAGAAATAATTAATAGCCTTATGATTAAAAATTAGTGGTCAAGATTAAAAGTATTCACATGCTCCCTCTCTTAGCTAATTTTCCCTCCTCCATTCATTTTCTCTTACGTTCTCCATAAGAACAACACCAGCAACTCTCTCACACCCTCCTTCATTATTTGTTTCATGAGACCACAGCAAGTAGAAGGAGTTGGATATTCAGAGGCAACAACAACAAGATTAAGAGATTTTTATCTATCAATCAAGCTTACAGTTTTTACAGTTGATCCAACCAAAACCTACAATGCCTCACGAATCCTCTTCTTGAAACAAAGACCATCAATCACACAATTGCATATCACAACATCAGGTTTACAACTATCATCTTTCCACATTCCGTTGAACAACTTCAAAGCAGTTCCCAATTTCCCTTTCTTAGTCATCACCTTAATAAAAATTGCATATGTAAAAATATCAGGCTTACATTTATACGCTATTATATCTTTCCATAACCTCTTCGCTTCATGTGTATTCCCTAAAACACATCAACCATTAAGAATCACGTTCCACGTCTTTATATCACG
>Ga0315914_1007815_pt1 | contig 14620 bp, 6 predicted proteins | sample MpolenodulesMG_FD_203920 | JGI IMG/M metagenome (GOLD analysis project Ga0315914, IMG submission 203920) | Medicago polymorpha root nodule microbial communities from Los Angeles, California, United States - elongated nodules | ecosystem: Host-associated > Plants > Roots > Nodule | place: USA... | reverse complement strand
TACCACTACCGAATAGTAACTTAGTAAAAATAATGGTTCTCACTTGAAACACTAAAAATAACCCTCACCATGAAATTACTAGTTTACCCTTGCTCACAAAATGACCAAAATACCCCTGAGTCTAAAATGACCAGAATCCCCTTCTACACCGAAATCGACTAATCCTAACCCAAAATACACACAGAGACAATTAATCACATATAAGCACATAAAAACATACATAAATAAATAATAAGATAAATCTAGCGGAAATCGGGCTGTTACACAGTGTGAACATCACAATCATAAGATTTACTAGCTTCTTCATCAAAAAGGAGAATTTTAGATTGATTGATATACAAACCATTCTCAGCAACACGTTGAGGAAAATGCTACAATAGTTTTGTCAAGAAATAATACAAATTATAATTAATCAACAACAACTTAACAACATGAAAACAACAAAAAATTCATCGTATTGTTTTCTTTTGATAGAAGGCTTCCAACATTAATTTCGTCTCAATTCATAATGAAACTTCAAAGTAGAGCTTATATCTTTCTTTTCTGAAAGAAGGTATAACCTATAACTTGAAATCAACAAAATCAATAATTGAATAAATAATTTTAAATCACAGAAATATAAAATAAATTGAAAATATAGAGGTGGAAATAAATGTGTAACAATTAGAACTTCACTAATATAAAGAAACTTTAAAATTAAAAATAATTAATTTAAATCAAATTTTATTTAAAAAATATTATATTTTATCCATACAAAATAGTTGATATAATAATATTATAAATCATAAATTAATTGATGCAAATATTAGAATTAAAGATATATACTTATACAACCTGTCATTTTATAGGCTTCTTGGGTGGCAATGATGCAGTGGTTTGTCCTTTTCTCCTTATTCACATAAAAAACAGGCATATCCATATTAAATGATAAAAAGGTAATGAAACAAAGATAAAAAAATAAAATAAGACGAATGAACATTATATCTATATAAAAAAATGAAAGGTGAAATATTTGACAAATCTATATAATGGAGAAACTTGAGTCTCTATGGCATGTCGCAAAAATCAATAAATAGTCGAGACATATGTGGAGAGTACGAAAAAGAAACAAAAACTATCATACAAAATTGAAGAGTATATCATCCAACAGTTTTTTGAAAAAGAAGACGATGATCTAAAACTTCACAATTCAACCTTTTCCTTCTATTCCATTCCATTTTTTCTAATTCCATACTCATTTTGTTGGGATGGAGGGTAAGACAAAAAGATCTCAAATCCTCAACACATATTTATACACACAATGATCATGATTATGAATAGGAAAAATACAATGACAATTATTATTAATAAAAATTAGGGTTAAATATGTTTTTAGTCCCTATAAATATGTCAACTTTACATTTTAGTCCCTCTAAAATTTTCCTTCGACTTTTAGTCCCTATAAAATTTTCAATCTTCACTTGTAGTCCCTCTTTTAAAGTAAACTCATGTAGAATTCATATTTTTTAATAAAATTTTCCAGAAAAATTCAAAATATTATAAGAATCACTCCAAAACAATTTTAGAATTTTTTAACAAAACATGAATTTAATATGAATTTTTATATGTTTTATGGTTAAAAATACATATTTAATTTGTGTTTTGTTAAAAAATTCTAATTATTTTTAGGAATTTTTTTAAGAATATTTTACTCATTTCTGCACAATTTCATTAAAAAATACAAAAATTAAATTAAAAATAGGGACCAAAAGTAGTGATTGAAAATTTTATAGGGACTAAAAGTTGAAGGAAAATTTTAGAGGGACTAAAACGAAAAGTTGACATATTTATAAGGACCAAAAACATATTTAACCCTAAAAATTATAACTAACTAATAATACAATGAATGAATGTTCATATTTAAGAAATAGAAGTTATGGAATATGAATCAAATTTTAGTTCAAAGGTTGAAGTGAGAATTTATTTTTTAAAAATAATATGACAATACAAATTAAGAAAAGTTGTAACTATTTAATTTATTAACTCATATATACTATTTAACCACCCGTGGGTTGCTTGTTTTGAATTATATTATTTAACTAAAATTAATTGTTGCAAAGATGAATTAAAAATTATCCTTAAAGAAATGAATTAAAAATTAATTAGCTATGCTTAATAAACTATTCCATCTATTAACTAATAGACATATAATTAATTAGTTGTAATGTTTTTAAAGAAAGAGGTTAGACATTTAATTGAAATAGAGGAGAGTTGTATTGTAAGGTTTTAAGAGAGACATATAACTCTTTGCAGAGAGCCACATCATCACAAAGCTTGAATGAGAGCAACTCAAGTTTCCTTTACAAAGATATATAGATACTATTACGATAAGAAAATTGTACCTTAGAAAAATTTCATAGTTATCTTCGGTTAAATTGGTAATCATCTTAATTTAATGGGTCAAATGGTTATTTTGTAAAATAATAAATTAATTTATTCATTTTTGAAAAATTAATTTTTCTAGTTTATCATTTTAAAACTTAACTAACTCCCTTTATATATTTTAAAAATAAAAAAAAAAATCAATTTGTCATTTATTAACATACTACCGAGGTCTTCTAAAAATAAATTATAAGTACTGGCGGAAAGACGCGCACACGCTAATGTGTGTAAGTTATGAATAACATTTTGTATGAAATTTTGATTTTGTTTAAAATTATAAGTACAATATTTGTTTCGAGATAAAATTGAGGGATGCATACCAAAACGATAGAATGTTTCTTAGATCCGGGTCATCTTATGTTTGTTTCCAACAAATGAACTCAACTATTGATTGAGGGATGGATCCCTATATATACAATTATATGGGGATAGTATGTTGTATACCAGTTATATCAGTAAACAGAAACGAATAGTAAACTATGTCTATGTTGTGAATCTAAATAACTACAATAAACAACTATAAATGAGTATATAAAAGAGCTGTAAACTAAAATATTGTTCTATTGTAAGAGTTCCCGTCAAGATGGATCATGAATGGCAATCATATTCAGCTTGGAAAGGAGAGTAGGAAAACAAGGAAATCGAACAACCTTGGTGTGAATATCAGTCAATTAGTCTTTGGAAGCAATCTGCATGAGGTGAATAAAGCCTTTTTGAACCTTTTCACTGATTAGATGACAATCGATCTCGATGTGCTTGGTCCTCTCATGGAAAGTGGGATTTTGAGCTATTTTAATATCTGATTGCTTGTCACAATTCATGTAAATAGGCAAAGCAGCAGGAATATGCATTGGTAATTTTCACAGTTTTCACTAGTCTTGTTACATGAGAGTGGTTGTGATATACATTCGTAATTTTATGATTTAAATTATATTTGAGATATTGATCAAATCGAAGGACTTTTTGCCTAGTTGAACATTTATCTATTTGATGTTCTGTTGGCATATGCCAATGGTTGGAAGTAAACTAACAATAACCTATATTTAGATAATAATAATAATAAAACTGTTCATAATTTTTGTAAATTTCAAACACATAAAATAGAAAATAACTAGCTAGTCAATCTGGAGAAAGGGTTTTTAGATACTATGTCTCCTTCTGTTGGCTTGCATCAATTAAATTTTTGTCCTTTTAAACTGCCAAGTTAATCTTGAATTCATGTTGTTTGTGAATCATAGAAATTCGATCAACATAATCATCCTTATATATTTGAGCATTTTGAATCAATTTTATAATCATCTGAGGGTCATAGCGTTCCAACTAATATACTTGATGCAAGCCAACAGAAGGAGACAGATTTTGAACTCAATAAACATAAAAGACAAGTTTGAAGCAGCTGCAAATACATCAGGAGGAAACCAAACTAGCATAACTTAATCAATCATCATGAAAAATAATTTACATGTCATGAGAAATATACTTGGGCAATAAAGAGGGTTTAGAACTTATCTCTTAATGCCATTGATTGTCAATTACAATTATGTAGGATAAGATCTTCTTCCCCTTCTTTCTCAAGCTTTGATGGGTAAGCATATAATGACATTGCATCCTTTAACATATACCCCTTTAAGACATATTTATAGTCTTATAGAGAAAGTGGAGAGGAGACCTACCCTTTCACAAGGGTTACAATTCTTCACCATATTCAGATATGAATAGCTATTTTTTAAAACTAAATATGTTATTCGTGAAAAGCTACACGGCTCTGCACCTATAATCTATTGATCACAATATATATATTCTAAGGCCGACCGATATATTTACCTTTATAAATCAATAGAAGATCAATACAATTCGAAATTATATCTTCTAACATAGGTGAATACTTCTAATGAGTACTTAAAGTCAGAAATATAGATTAACAAGATGATTTATCAGTTCACTTCCACTCTAATGTATGCAGTCAACTAATAATTTTACTCCCTTACAATGGTAAACATCTTTTATAGACTTATTTTAAAAGGTGTGGGGATAATTATACTGCATAACTTTCTGATTAGGATGGACCAGCAGGTGAAAACAAACCATATGTATCAATAAACAGTAGGGCTAAGTTTTGGAACCAAAATAACCGCAAAGATAAAATCAGACCTGAATTATATTTGAAGCAAGAGGAACAATATATAGAAACTAAAAGACCTCCACACTCCAATGGCATGCAAGTTATGAAAAAGTGAATAATTTCTGAGTTCTCACACCTTAGCAGCCCTACACACCTCACTATCAATTTTTTAGTTTTCAATTCAGTAGTGTAGAGGTGAGTGTTTCTAATGAGCATTTCAAGTCAGAAATATAAATTAACATGAATAATTGTCACTTCACGTCCACTCAACGTATAAAGCCAGCGAATATACTCCGTTTGCAGTGCTTAAACACTTTTTCAAGACATCATTTAAAAGGTGGGGATATTTACAGTGCAGTATACTTTCTGATTAGAACGATGTATCTACAGGCAGGAAGGAAAAAGCAATAATAGTTAAGAGAATCTTTAACAATGTAAATGTTCTTCTTCTCTAATTAAGAGTTTGAACAAGATGGGGCGAGTAATTCTTGAGGGATGTCTAGCTCTACTAGAATTCAACCACATATCAACTTGAAGAACAGATCATTTGCTCAAGTTAAGCATAAAAAAAGGATAAATAGAGCACAGGTTCATTAGAAGGTCTTGATCTGGAAGCAAAGTTCCAAGGATGATTCTAAAACTAGGAAATAGGACAGAAAAGAGAAACAATTTTGAGTAACATTTTCAACATGCTGTTCAGCTCCATAAGATGATGCTCAAAAACATCTATATCTATCTGTTGGTTATTCTTATTCTTATCAAGCAAATTCATTGCCACAATAATTGCATTGTTGATCTTTTCACTTTCTTGAGGGGAGAGGATTAGATTAACATCCTTCGTATTCAAAGCATTCGTTATATTGTAAACACAAGAATCCAATGCACTCATTACCGTGGCCTTCCTTAAAAATTTCATATCTTCCACAATTTTGAGTAACATGTTCAACATGCTGTTCAGCTCCTTAAGATGATGCTCAAGAACATCTATTTCTATATGTTGGTTATTCTTATTCATACCAAGCAAATTCATGGCAACAATAACTGCATTGTTGATCTGCTCACTTTTCTGAGGGGAGAGAATTAGATTAACATCCTTCTTATTCAAAGCATTCTTTATATTGTAAACACAAGAATCCAATGCACTTATTACCTTGGCCTTCCTTAAAAATTTCATATCTTCCACATGGTATTTCTCAGCTTCTTCCATCTTTTTTTCAATTTCAAACTTTGACAACCTTTCTTTGTCATTTGTGATGGTGATCTCGTTCAGATTTCCAGTAATTATATCCTTGGCAGAAACAGTTAGGATACCATTTTCATCAACGGAAAAGCATACGTCCAAGGGCTGACCACGGGGACCTGGAAAGCAAGAAAGTATAAATAAACCAAGCAGATTATTGTCACTAGCTCTTGGTCTCTCACCCTCGAAAACCCAGATCGAGACTCCAAGCTGGTTATCATGAGAGGTGCCATATCTTTTTGTCTTCTTGACTGGTATGGAAGTGTTTCTAGGAATCACCACATCCGTGATATTTTCCCAATATGTTGCGATACCAAGCGACAATGGGGTAACATCCCGTAGCACCAAGTTGGGGACATTTTTAAAGTCTTCACTCAAAATAGCAGCCTGAACAGCAGCGCCATATGCAACAGCCTCATCTGGGTTGATATTCATAAACAAAGCCTTCCCCTTGAAAAACTCTAGCAATAGATCCTGCACTTTGGGAATCCTAGACGAGCCACCCACAAGAACAATATCATCAATATTACTCTTGTATATCTTTGAATCCCTGAGACAACTGTCAACAATATTGATACACTCATTGAAAAAGTCCATATTAATTTCCTCAAATTTGGCACGAGTGATTGATGAAGAAAAGTCGATTCCCATAAATAAAGCATCTACCTCAACAGTGGTGACAAAAGCAAAAGACAGTATCCTTTTTGCCCTCTCACAAGCAGTTCTCAACCTCCTTAAGGATTTTGGGTTACCACTAATGTCCACTTTATTCTTCTTTTTGAACTCCTCTACAAAGTAGTTCACCATTCTGTTATCAAAGTCTTCTCCCCCCAGGTGTGTGTTTCCAGCCGTGGCTTTTACGTCAAAGACATCACCCTTAATTGTGAGGATAGTCACATCAAAAGTACCACCACCAAGATCAAAGACCAAAATATTCCTTTTACCATCATAGTTACTTCTTTTGTCAAGGCCATATGCAATAGCTGCAGCAGTAGGTTCATTGAGTATTCGAATGACGTTAAGTCCAGCAATGGCACCAGCATCTATGGTCGCTTTTCGCTGAGAGTCATTGTAGTATGCTGGCACAGTAACAACGACATTCTTGACTGGCGATCTAAGGTATGCCTCTGCAATCTCTCGCATCTTTGTAAGAACCGCAGATGATATTTCCTCAGCACAAAATTGCTTCTCTTGACCTTTGTACTTAACAGTAATCATGGGTTTGTCATTAACACCGGAAGTAACCTTGAATGGCCACAACATTATATCTTTTTGAACAATAGGATCACTATACTTCCTACCAATTAACCTCTTAGCATCTATAAAAAATAATAATAACGATATTAATAGTAAATTCTCATCACTCATTTGTGTAAATCAAGTTTTAAATATAGGTTCACAACCACAGCATCATAGTTTTTCATGTTGTCGTAATCGCATCAGAGCAATGATTGATACAACAAAATCTGCATTGACTGTGATTTTTGAAAAATATTATTGTAACACAACTTTATTTGAGTAGCATCCAGTGATTTTCATTATGATAAAGAAAATTAATCTGTAAATTATCAAAAATCAATTTAAAAAAAAAAAAGAAGATAACAAACAAACCCTAAACGCATGAAGTAATAGAGAATAAAATTTTTTTTTACCAAATACAGTGTTTTCGGGGTTGGTAGCAGATTGATTCTCAGCCCCATTGCCAATCAACCTTTGATAATCAGTGAAAGCAACAACAGAAGGTGTTGTTCTATTGCCTTGATCATTGTGAATAATCTCAACTCTATTGTGATCATCAAGCCAAACAGCAACACAAGAATATGTTGTTCCAAGGTCTATTCCGACAGCAAGTCCGTCGTATTTTCTTGCCATAACCTGTCAACGAAACAAGATAAAGAAAAAACCTAACTTTAAAAGGTTAGGAGAATGTTTATGTTTTGTTCTCACACTGAATAACGCTTTCTTAAATAGGAGAAACAAGATTTTGAAATATTAATGTGATTGTACGAGAAATTACTTGAGCGTTACTGTTTCCGTGATTTTTGGATTCTTCCAAATTTGGAAGGCCATAAACATCTCTCGAGTTTACTTTTTTTTTCTTTTTTGAAGGAAAACCTCTCGAGGTTACTTCTCAGCCAAATTTAATGTTAAAAAATAATTATATAACCAGATTTTTTGGTTTATAGACAAATTAAATTAAAGCTTTTTCTTTAATCAATAATACTAGCAACTAGTAACCTTTTTATTTTTTTACTAAAAACTAACTACTTAACTTACCCTTTTGTGATATCTATATGAATTTTTTTAACAAATTAAAAAATGTGCTAAAGAATTTTTTTTTTGTTAAGAAATGAAAAGAATATGTTATTAACACTCTTCTCTTTTTTTTCATTGTACTAGAAATAAGTTTTTGTTTTATAATTAAAACACTTTTTATGCATACAACCTATTTGACACCCCAAAAAAAGCTCAAACCACTTGCTTGTACTCCCTCCGTTTCAAAATACATGCCGCAATTTTACAATATGCACTATTCACATAATTTACTTTGATCATATTTTTTTATCTAATATATAAATACAAATGTTATCATATATGTTATTTAATTTGTCTCTTTTTTTTTCCTTCAAAATATCATTTTTTTTTTATAATTTTTTATTATATATAATTAAAGATAGGAAAATGCTAAACAGTGTCCTCATGACATTGGTTAAGCAACCAAAACAAGTGACTTTTTATAAAATGTGGTATAATTATTACTTAATCAAAAGTCAAAACTTATATTTTCACGACAAATTTTCTATTTATAGTTTTCTTAACCATTGCCGCTGAAGCCACTGGTTAGCAAGACCCTTAAAGATATTAATGGTCAAAATTGTGTATTGACATGTGTGGAGTGGTTGACTACTATATGTATTTTGGAACGGAGGGAATAACATTTAAGTTTGTATGAGCAAAGTAGATTGTTGATGTTACACACTTATAGTGTTTCTTTCAAGGATTTAACACTTGAGATTATAACGTAACAAAATTTCTCTCATTTTTATCCTCATATTCATAATTGAAAAAATTAAATAATAACTTTTTTGATTGGAAATATTAATTTTTTTTTTATTGATGCAAGTGGAAATATTAATTAATAATATGCAATTTTTATTAGGGGAATTAAAAATACGAAATTAATGTTAGGGAAAAAGTCCAAGGGGGAGTTTGAAGGGGAAGGCCGGTGACCACAGGGAGGGAAAGAGTGGGGATGTTGTGTGTTAGTAGTTGTATGGTGGTGGCAAACGTGTGTACTAATGCCTCCCTTGGGTATGTGCCCCCGGGCGCACAGAATAACACTCACGTGCTCCGCGCATGCTAAAATAATACCTATGCGCCTCAGGCGTGTAACCAATACTCTGTTTAGCACGTATGACCTTTAGGAAAATTGAGGACCAAATTGACAACAAGAAGGACGTTAGAACCCACCCAATTAATCAGATAAATGAACCCTTAACTCATAATTAATAAGTGTATGAGTTAATCCAACAAGACAAAAGAGGGGATTCAAATAGTCCTAATTGCCGCTAAAATCTACAATCAAAGCCCTTTAATTATCTATAATCAAATCAATTGCTAAATAATTTGTGTAATCAAATCAAACTTGCAAACTCCCTCCATTTTTATTTGCTTTTATTTACTATTTAAATAATTTTAGTTGGTTATCTAGTTAAAACGACAATCCTTTTGGAGACGATTTACCAATTACTTTATTACTTAAAAACAGTTTGTTCACTTGCCAAACTTAGTCATCAGTTCCAAGGTCCGTTTCATCAATACCTGGCTGATCTTAAATACCGACCTAACCAAGGAGCAAAGTAATTTAATCTTCAGTGAGGAGGGTCTCTATTTCCATGTCCTTCATTTTGATCTTCTTTTTATTACTTTGTTGATAATTTATTTTCCTTTTAGTAGACGACATGGGTAATCTCAAGAAGTTGCGTCTTCGTAGGATTGTTTTGAGAAGAAGTTCCCCATCTCGCATGACCAAGGCCATTCAGCAAGTAGAAGTAAATGAGCATCCAACCACATTATATTGTCTTCTCAAGACATAGTGATAGTGGAGTCATCTTTTGGGCAGTCAAAGGGCCCAGGCCCTGAGCAGGCAGGCGGGCAGGATCATCTTATCGGTGAAGTGAATAAACTTGGTGATGGTGCCTACGAAGAGAGTTCGAGTTCAAAGAGGAATTTGCAATTGAGGTTGACACTGACGATGGAGGACCTAGGAGGTAGAAGAACAATCCTCAGTAGAATGATAAACTAGTGCTCAGTGGAAACAACAATCCTCGTCCTTCTGTGCATCATGTGGTCTCATAAGTGGACGCCCTTTATCGTCTTCAGCCGATGTTTTCTTTAGACATCCCAAAGCCATTTCTAAGTAGGACCTAGTTGATGAAAGTTCATCTTACATTATTCTTAACATGTTTTTAGGATATTTTCAGTTGGTTTTACCAACAAAACAGAGGAGTATTAGATCAATTTCCTACGATTTCGAGACATTTATATTGTTTTCTATATTTGAGTATGTAATTCTATTCTTCGCGAAACATAGCAGTTTTAGGGTGTTCTTGATGTAATTCACGAACAAATCAAGCAAATCAGGCAAAGCGAGAGATTTGAAGATTTATGTGGTCCTTGGGAAGATAAAGAATGAAGATTCAAGAGGCCTCAAAAGACTTTACAGAGGGAGGAATTCTGCTCCCATTTTCCAAGACATCTTACATTGAAGAAAACACCTAAAAAGGAGAAGAAAACATGCATTTCAACACAACTGCTGCACTGAAGAGCCCATGCGCACTGGAAGGGGCGCTAGCCCCCCAAAAGTGAGAAAAAATTACCCATGCGCATCAAGAAGGTCTCTAGGCGCCTAGACTTGCAAGGCATATGCGCCTAGCGCAAGGTATGGGGCGCTAGGCGTCAAGAGACTTGCGAAAAAAGTCATTTTTTATGACTTTTTCGATCTAGAGTCCCATGACTTTTTCCCTATAAATACCGACTTCCTCATTCATAATTTCTCGTTCAGAACTGGAGCAATTCAAGAGGAAGGCGATTTTAGGAGCCAAGGAGGAGTTCTATCTTCTCCTATCTTTTCTAGGTATGTTTTTATCTTTTTGATTTTTGTCTTAGTTATCATGTGTAATTATATTTTTATAGGCTAGGGTTCTAAGATGAACCTCTATTTGTTTTGTTGGATAATTATTTAATTTAATGTTTTTTATTTTTGTATATTTTCTGTTCACTATTAAGTTTTATTATGATTAGTTTATTCCGGCGAAGTGCAACCCTAGATTAGGTACTTAGGTTGTGACAGGGCCTAATATTGATGTTTATATCTTGATATTTATATCTACGTATCTAGGAAGTAAGTAGCTAGTAACTAGACGAAAGATACCGAAAGCGAGTCGACCCTAGTAGTAAGTACTTAGGAGGTGACATTACTAATATTGAGTAAAATCTGATGAACCTAGGATGTAACAGATTATTAATTAGGGAAACAAGTGCCAAGGGGAGTGAACTGATCCTAGTAAGACCGTTCTCCTCGATCTCTTGGTTAGGTAGACGTTGATAGGGTTTCCCGTTTCTTGAACTATCAAGCGGAGAAGGAAAGTGTTCTATGAGTGTCCTAAGATTCATAGATGGGAAGACCTTCGGGAACATTGGCCTTCATTGCCTTTGAAAACCTAGGAACGCCAATTTAATTGTATGTTTCAATTACCTTTGAATTAGAAAGACCCCGCACGTAAGGATCACCATGCGATCAGCAACTGCAGTTAGCCATCAGATGGATATACCTAGATCAACCGAGATAGTACAGACCCCACACATAAGGGTCACCATGCGATCAGCAGGTGCAACTTGACAACCGACTAGGGTAGAATGTCCCAACGACCTCATCACTTGTATAGTCGACTTAAGTTAACTAAACACGACATGAATGTTATTTAATTCCATCAAAATAGATAGGAGGATTCAAAGAATCTTAACCACTACTTACTTTTCTGTAACCAAAACATGTAACTTGCTCTATTGCAAACAGATACAAATTACTTGGTAAATGATTTGGTACAAAGTAACGCGAATTGTTTAGACAAAATGACAACCCCAGTGGATATGATACTCTACTTATCAATTTATTACTTGGTAAACGATTTTGTACACTTGTCTAATCCGACCATCCCTAGTGTACATGTCCAAGCTATCTAAGGAAGATTGTCAGGAACTGGTGGCCTTGCCTTTGATTCACTTGTAGCGGATCATTGTTGTTGGCTCCATGATGGAGTTTGGGGGATTAGATGTCCTTAAATTTTGAAAGGTCATGGAGGAGAGCAATCTCTTTAGAGGATAGGTGAAGGAGCTAAAGGCAGAGCTTGAGAATTGAAATTTTATAGCTTAGAAGGTCAAAAAAGACTTGTCTACCGAGGTTTCCGAGAAGGGAAGGTTACATGAATCCCTTTCTTTGTTGAGAATTCCACTAAGGAGATAAAGGCAAACAAGACTCTTTATGACCGCTCAACGTGCTCTAGAACAACATTGCTAACTTGGGATCTCTGAAGGATCTCGTAAACATGATTTTCGTCCTAGAAAAGGTTGTGAGAAAGCATCAAATGACCTTAGATGTGGCTTAGAAAGCTTTAGAAGAGTTCAAGTTGTATTTGAAGGTGACTTAGGATCTTAAAGCCAAGATAGAGGAAATCTAAGATGGATTCCTAAGGGATTCTTAGTCTTCTATTGGTGTGTCTTTTGATAATATTCTAGAGCAGGAGGAGTTTTTTTGCCCACCTTTCAAGGTTGACTGGAAAAGTTGCTCCCTAGTGAGAAGATCGGGAAGGGGAAACCCATCCTTATTTAAGAAGTTTCTAATGATGAATTCCCCTACCAAAAGAGACCCTCAAGTTGACACCTTTTAATTCTTTTTTTGTTTGTTCTGGTGATGCAACTTTATTGTTGGTGTCATCTTGCATAACTTGTTTTTGTTTCTCTGTAAATTAATTATGCTCTTTCATGTTATCGAGCTTGGTTTTGACTCTATATCCTACATGTTTTCATATACGTGCAATTTATTTCTTGTAGTATTGAAATAGGTTTAGCATATGAATTGTTAGCATGTCCCTAGAGTTTGATGCTAAAGAGTCTTGTCTCTTTGTAAGTGTTGAAGTAGATAAAATAGTCACAAGGAATGGGGCGTTTGAATTGTGACCCTTAAAAAATTATCTTCTAACTTAGATTAATTCTCAAGTTGTTTACTTGGAATAGTTAAGTTAGTGAAATGACTTCAGAACGTTATGAAGTTCTTATACAAAATCTGCTCAAGAAAATAAATGTGTTTGTGTGTGTAGTGTATACTGAATTTAATGAGTATAAGGAAGAGAGAAACAACACACAAAGATTTATAGTGGTTCACCCAATGTGGGCTAGTCTACTCCTCACAATCTTGTGAGAGTTTCCAATATGATGCTTGAGAAAACCTCTCAAATCCTGCACCTTACAATCTTTGTTCACCTGAACAATTATTACAACACCTGTATTCTCTAAGCCTCAGCAGGCTTGCATCTTCTTTCTATGTTACCCACTTAGACTTTTACAATCTTTTCTCAAACTAACACTTTAGTACCCGTAAAGCTAGATGAGATTTTGATTACAATTTGTATGGAGTTTGAATGATAGAAATCAGACAAGAGAAGAATGGAGGGAGGAATTATCTTTAACAAGATATGAGAGAATTGATTTACACTTTAAGAGACAATTTGAAATCTCAGTGATGATCAATTCAGATGCTAAAGCTTCAAACAATTTTCAGATGTTTTCTTGTATGCTTTGCAATGATGCAAGTAAAGATGAGCCTTTCACTTCTATTTATAGAGTTCTTGGACTCTTGTAGCCGTTGGAAGGTGACCAATGGTGTTATGTCATGTGCCATGGGCCCCACTGACTTTTACTTGAAATTCTAGGTAAACATTCTAAACTTCATCTGTGTTCATCTGGGTTCATCATGTATGAATGAAGACATGAGTTTTTGGGCTCATCTATGTGTTTCATATGATTTTCTTGGCATTATCCATAAGCAGTGGCTTTTCCACATACATCAGAATGTTGCTGGATAATACTTTCCTAGATTTTCCTTGGAAACTGTGCAAGCCAGCTAAAGTCAATTTTGCATCTTCATGCCCATGTTTTGAGGGATTGAGTGGTCCACGTACAGTACCAAATCGCATAAGCTCAAATATAAGTCAATCCAAATGGACCCTAATAGTGAAACAACAATGAAGAGCAATGATTGTAGCATCTACGATGATATTCCCTTTTGGAATATTCCTAGTATTTCAATGTTCATAGTCTTAAATGAACATTGAATATCCTTTTTAACATTAATCTTGTAAATGCCTTTATTGCTTGATTGATCCATGCAAGTGTACTTTCCTGGACATTTATTCATGTCACGTGTGCCTTGCATACTGTTGATAATGTTCTTGAGTTTATGGGCTTGTATAAGAACAACCTTCTGAACTCTACTTGAACATTCTGATCACTGAGCAACATTCTGAACTAACTTTCTGACCTCAGAATTAGTTCATGAATTCAAATGTCCTTTGATTTCTTGAATCCTGGTATGATTTAAACATTGTTCCTGTCTTAGTTAAACACTCAAGAGCACAAGTTAAATACCAGTGAATTAATCAAAGTCCATTATAAAGGTGAGAAAAACACAAGAAGGGGGGGTTGAATTGTGTTTACTTTTTCTTCGTTTTCTCCTACTGAAGTCACTGATCAGAAGCAGATAGAGTTCAGCTTCTGAA
>Ga0315914_1007812_pt1 | contig 14628 bp, 6 predicted proteins | sample MpolenodulesMG_FD_203920 | JGI IMG/M metagenome (GOLD analysis project Ga0315914, IMG submission 203920) | Medicago polymorpha root nodule microbial communities from Los Angeles, California, United States - elongated nodules | ecosystem: Host-associated > Plants > Roots > Nodule | place: USA... | reverse complement strand
CCACCCCGTCCGACAATGTGTCACATTGGATCATTTCACACAAATTAAAAAAAAAAAAAATTTGAAGGGTTAAAAAAAAGATTATTATGCAAAGTAGAATATAATAATGCGAGAGTGGTGTATATAGATGCTGGAGCTGTAAAAGTAATTCCCAAAAATTTGTGACACTGATTGTGGGACAGAGGGAGTGTACATCTTACAACATAAAACAAATATCATAGTACTTGGAGAAAAATCATTACATTACCCAAACAAGAAAACGACAATAATAATGATGATGATGCATGAATTAGTGAGTAATTAATTGTTGAAAAGCAGCATAAGATCTGAGAAATAAGTGACCTGATCAAGGCGGCGAAGAACCTCTTCTCTACTTGCAGCTTCTTCATTGCACTCATAAAGCCCCGAATCAACCAAAAACTGAATTAAACAGCAAAAAAAAAAAAGAGGAATTTTTATTACTTTTTATGCATAGAAACAAATGTGAAAGCATGTAAATAAACAATGGATGAACCAACCTTCTCCAATTCTATGTTACGATTGAGATCAGCTTCGGTGGGTCCGGCAATTGAGATAGGTTTTGTGAATCTATCTTTGTTAGCTTGTTCTTGTTGTGGCGGTGGGGGAAGAGGAGGTGTAGAGCCACCGATAGGGCTGTCGGAAACCACCATATTCGAATTATTATCGTTGGAATCTGATTGTTCCAAACGCGTTTTTGGGGAATTGGGGTTTGGAGGAAGTCAAGGGAGCGTTTGGAAACAATAATGTGAATCTCGAACTGGTTTTGTTTTGTATCCCACTCCAACCAATCACACCTGCCCCTTCCTTTTCCTTTTTTTTTTTTATCTCTCTCACTTACATTATTTTGGTCTCTGTTTTTTACTTTTAATTGAAAACAAACAAAAAATAAATAATAATTTTGTCTTGTTTTAAACTAGAACTAGAACTAGAACTTTCTTTCAAATCACTTCCCGCGGATACTTTTCTAAAACTTACAAATTATTTTTTTAAGGTAAGAGATTAGTTTAAAAAATGTATATCAAAGGAGAATTAGAAAAATGTACGTTAGATGTACTTGAGAGATAAATAATATAATTAGTAAAAATAAATAAAACTGAAAGTAGTGTCACAGATTTAATAGATTAGTTTTTTTTTTTTTGAAAGATGAATGTAATAGATTAGTTATTAGTTATAGTTATTAGTTTTTTTTTTAAAGATGTATAGTTATTAGTTATTGATTATTATTTTGTAAGAGACAGGATCATATATGAAAACAATAACGATAATATCTAACTTATTTTGTGATAGAAGACAATGTTTTGGGTCCTGTGAGAATTGTTCGGTTAGTAGGAACAGTACGTTGTTATGTATAGGGGTCGAGATTTGAACTTCAGATACTTTCGCTTATTCTAACCATTAGGTTACTTAATAAAAAATAATAATAATTTATATTGTTGATGGAAGTTTAATTTAGTCCAAGTAGGCTGAATTTATGTGATTATGTTTACTTCAATTGATAGACGTTGACGGAACCCTTTCGGTTGTGAATTCTTTAACTTGTCTAATAGAGCGGTGAATATGGTATTTTTATATGTTTTAGTTTTTTTATTTCATGTTTTTTTTAAGGAATGTGTTTTGGTGTTTTAAAATACCCCGATAGATGCATGAAATAAAGACAAAGGTTGAAGGGTAAAAGATAAAAAAAAAAAAATTATTACAATATACAATCTAAGAATTTTAACAAAAAAAAAGGCATACTAGCCAACGTTGCGGCCTACCATGTTGAGTCTTTACTCGACTAATTTCATGAGTGGCACATAGTAATTCCCTTGCTAGTGGGATCGTGGTGTCCCACGTTCGACTTCAGTCCCATCTTCTCGAGCGTTGACAAGGTCTTTGGTGCACACTTCCACTAGGTATTGTGTCTTTTCCCTTGCTCCTCAAAGCGGTTATAGACATTAAGAACATGGGATGTGGGTTTACCGCGTCATTGTCCAGACCCATTATGTTTTCAAGCAGTTCTGAGGTTCCGAAGATCCACAATATGAGTTAGTGTCATTGAGAAAGAATCAACTCCCTCGCGTCAAGAATAAATCAATCTCATCCAAACCGCATAATATAATTGAATCAGATTATTTTGATGAAGCAATCTAAATTGAACCAAACTATGTGCCTGTCTAGTATTTGGATCAAATGAATCTTTACTCCCACACCTAAGAATCTTATGTTTAGTATCATAGTGGGTGTGTTTGAATCACGACAGTTCACTGTGATTTTTCATAAACTATATTTTGTTACTTTTGTAAAATTAGGGCGGATCACCTAGATTGTGGCATACTCGTTGTGATATCAAACATACGATTACTCTTACACTTGACTAAACTACCAAATTAGTTTATGACTTTTTAGAATGCTCTTGGAAATATTTATTAGAACTAATTGTTGTTATGAAAATATTTGCGAAACAGTCTCGGCTTGAATATCCATTATTTGAAAAACAAAGTTGAAGCTTAAGGGTTTGTTTGCCAAGACATGTTTTTTAGGTTATAACTTATATCTTATAAGTCCACGTGATAAAAAAAATAACCGTTAATTTTTCACGAGCTTAAAGCTTATTTTCACTATGTTTTTTAATAAGTTGATTCAAGTATCTTATAACTTAAAACTTATAGTTTATCGTTTTTTATTTCAATTTTAGCATGCAATCTTCATTCAAAACAAATTAAACATTAATAAATTTAGCTTTACATGTCTTTTCGTATTTATAAACCAGTTGAAATGTTAATTTTACAAAATACTATAAATTTAATCTTATCAACTATCCGTTATAAGTTCATCTCTTACTTATAAATGTTAACCTGTCTCGCTATACTTAACCTAATTTTAAATGTTAACCCGTCTCGCTATACTTAACATAATTTTTTCCTCCACACTTTTGCATTTAATGTTTATCTAAAAAGTAAAATAAAATTATGTTCCTAATTATATGCTATTTTTTTTTTTAAAGGAATAACCGTTAACCCGTCTCGCTATATCTCTTACTTATAAATGTTAACCCGTCTCGCGATACTTAATCTAATTTTTCCTCCACACTTTTGCATTTAATGTTTATCTAAAAAGTAAAATAAAATTATGTTACTAATTTATATGCTACTAGACCATTGACCCATGCTAACGCACGGGTCATATCGATAAATATATTAAGCGCAATTATGTATCAAAATAGTTGAGTTGAATGAAAAAAATAGTATAATTCAATTCATAATATTAATTACCACAAACGTTTGTACTGTACCATATTAAAATATTTCCACGACATCGACGTTAGACTTTTGACGCACGCATCGCACGAGTCTATTAAAAACACAAAACAATTAAATTTTGCTCTGAAATCGTATCTTTAAATGTTGGTCTAAAATATAATTTTGAGAATAAAATTAAGAAATTTTGTTTCTAAATTTCTTATAAGTAAGAGATAAGTAAGAGAGGTAGGGAGCGTAGTTGATAGTATCAGGAAACGATCTGTTCATTTCTCTCCATAAAAAATATGATATTTTGTTTGTATCAGAAGGAAACGTTCCGTTTATTCCTTTCATTAAAAAATATAAATCTAGGGTTAATATTGCGTTACGGGTTAACATTTATAAATAAGAGTAAATAAGAGATGTGTTTATTTCTTTCCATAAAAAATAGGACATTTTGTTAAGCATGAAACATCTTGATAAGCATCAAACAAATTAGTAACTATTTAACTTAAAATTCCTTCCCAAAAAATTAGGTTAAATCAGGCGACAGAATTAAGTTAAATCTAGGGTTAATATTGCATTACAGGTTAACATGTATAAATAAGAGATTTTTTTGGAAAGGAATAACCGTTAATCCGTCTCGCTATATCTCTTACTTATAAACCGTTAATGCGTCTCGCTATACTTAACCTATTATGTTATGTTACGGTATCAAGGACGATGTCATGAAAATATTATGTTATGGTACAGTACCAAAGCCCATGCTTCTTAATATTATGAAACTATTTTGTTATCTATTACCGTCAAATATTACCTTCGATAGGGCACAGGTCGATGATTAGTACTTTATAAACTTAGTTATGAATTATTTGTTTTATTTTTTCACCTAACATAGCCCAAATGAGCCATACCCCTCTCTCTCACTCACCGAAAAACCCCTACCTAGCCTACGCCTCCTCCATTTTGATTCTCTTCTGAAAAAGTCTATTTTCTCCCAATCTCAAGTTTTCACGTTTGCCCTGTCTGAGTTTCTTCATCCTCTCTTGTGAGAGTCAGTGTTTTCATTGAGTTGATTGCAATCCATCTATATCCATCATGTTCATTGTAAGTTCATCATCAATTCCTAAACTAATTATTTCAACTTATTATTATTTTTATGATTTCCTGGTAATGAAATAACGGTGATATTATAGGAATTAGATGCTCCTGCGAGTGTCAGGAAGCAATTGGCCAAGTTGTTCGGGGAAGCTATCAAAGCAACTCTGCCTACTCAATCTGCTGCTATTGCCCCATTAATTGATGCATGTGTTGCAAAAAATGGTCTCAAACCTGCTGATTATCAATGGTATATCTCAAAAGTGATTCACAAATAAGCGCTTAATTTTATCCAAACACCCACTTATTTGTTTTTTTTAAAAAAAAATTCATGTGCAGTAATAACGCAATGAGTCTTTTTGCTAAGATTAAAGGGAAGCAACAAGACTTCACAAATCCACGTTCACTTGGTGAGGGCATTATGAGAAATCTCCCTCCATCAGAAATGGTAGAATCGTGCTCTGTCGCCGGTCCTGGATTTGTCAATGTTGTTTTATCAAAGAACTGGATAGCACAGGTCATTCATTCATTCAATTTCTATTTCTAGGCTAGTGTCTCCCTAGTGTGTTGTTTGGATCATGCAATTAACATAATAAAATTCCTTCGGCAGAGCTTACAGAGGATGCTTACCGATGGTATTGATTCATGGGCACCTCGACTTCCAATCAAGAGGGTTATGGTTGACTTTTCCTCACCCAATATAGCAAAAGAAATGCATGTTGGTCACCTCAGGTCAACCATTATCGGGGACACACTTGCACGAATGCTTGAATTTTGCCAGCCTGAATGTTTGATCCGCAGAAATCATATCGGTGACTGGGGCACTCAGGTAGATTTAACCTCTAAAGTATACTATGTTTATACCGAGTTAGATTTTTTGTGCTATCTCTTGTGTTGTGACTGGTGAAATTGCTATACAGTGTCAAAGCTAGGATTTTTTTTCTTCTTCTTCATCTGTAACCATTTTTCTTTGGGATATGATTTTCTTTGTTCAGAACCTTATGTCTTTGGGCGATTCCTTTGCAACAATCATTTAATTTCTAGTTGTATTTGGGACCAATTGCTGATGTAAGTTGGTTTTTTAACTGCTTATGCGATTGAGAACATGAACTCCATTCATCCAAATTAAACAAAGTCGTGCTGCTGTACCTGCCCACAAAGAAAATAGTTTACACACTGAACTATTTCAATTGCCACCAAAATAACAATGTTTACTTATGACATATTTTCTTGAGTTATAGAACATTCATTCTATTATGAAGAATCTCATTTTGGCATTGTAGCATATGTCTTAAAGTCCATGCATTGATTTTGCAGTTCGGGATGCTGATTGCATACCTCTTTGAGAAATTTCCAAACCCAGAAGATGTTAATGAATCTGATATTGGAGATCTACAGGTGAGATAACATATGGAAATGAACTTCATACCAGTTTTCATATGTAGGTGTTTATTCATATGTTTGGTCGGTAGTTTTGGTTCAGGTCTGACATTGTGTTTAGTTAACCAGCTGCATGGTTGTTATCGTTGAATTGTATGCAAGTAGTAACTATGCATTTTTAGATATCTAGTCTAGGAATTAATTTGTTATAAAGGCCACAATACCCCAATAGATAATATAAGCTACTACTTTCCCATGAAACAGCCAACAGCCTTGAAAAGATAAGTAATTGATTTTGTTGACAGGTATTGCTTTTATACTGTGTTTTCATTTTTTTAATTAGAAAGATGTCAAGGTGTGAACTTTGAAATAAAGGTTATGGCCTATGTTTGACTGTAGATACTAGTTATTATTAGTATAAATGAACAATCAACCTTGAAGTGGCAATGTTTATTGGTCTTATAGATAGCATTTTATGTTTTCATTGTTATTTAGCTTTGATGGTAAATTTATTCTGAAATTATTGGAGTTGGGTGCATTTTTAGGCATTCTATAAGGCCTCAAAATTGAGGTTTGATAGTGATCCTGCTTTTAAGTTAAATGCACAGCAGTCAGTGGTCAAGCTCCAGGTAACTTTTACTTCAAGTATTTCGTTTCTTTTTTATTTCTTTCTTTCTGCCCCATACGGAATTGGTTTTACATTTTTTGTCTGCCTGAATTTTGATTTCAGGGAGGGGATCCCAAGTATCGCACGGCATGGAAACAAATTTGCGATGTTAGTAGGACTGAATTTAACAAGGTCTATCAACGCCTTGGAATTCGTTTGGAGGAAATGGTAAGGGTTCTGGTTTTATTTGTATCTCCCATGAGGAATTCTCATCTCTTCCTTTTCTTTTAATTTATGCTTTGTTTGGTTTGAAAAAGAAAGTGAAAGGAAAGAATGTAAAAGGAACGAAAGTGAATGCAAAGTGAGATGATTTTTTAATTGTTTGGTATAAGTGGTAGCAGAGAAAGGTGGGAGGAAAAAAAGACATGCATTTAATAAATGACATAAATACCCCTGCATAAAAAATAGAAGATTTTATTTTATTTTTACAATATATTGTCATATGATAAATAGAAGTCACCATATTGACGATCCCACTTGGTGAGATAAGACTTGGTTGTTGTTGTTGTAGAAGTGACAGTATTCATTTTTAGAAAAAAGAAAGAAAAAATGACAGTATGAAACGAAAAAAAATTAAAATATAAAATTGATAAGACAGAGGCGTGCATGATGCCATGTGAGAGAAGCAGCTAATTTGGAAAAGTGACATAACCGTGAAGCATAAGAAATGCTACAAGGAAAGGACCAGTCTGTCCTTCTATTAAATTGTATGTCTATTCCATGATTTCCTTACTGATTTGTGCGGAAAGGTTTTTGCAAGTGGGAGCACCAAAACCATGGTTTCTTTCCTCTCTGACAGAGAAACCAAACGAGGGAAGCCCACTTTTCTATAAACTTTCCATCCTATTATTTATCCACTCACTTTCCCTAGAAACAAACAATGTCTTACTGTTGGGTCTCTTAGAATTCTATGTGTGCCTTATATATGTTTCGTTTTGTTGAAATGCTGTCTGTTGTTAGTGTGGCTTTTATTGAATGTGTTGTGGCTTTGATTATGTGTTTTAGCCAAATATAACATATTCTATCTAGTATGTTGTGTCTTTTTCCTTGTTCTGTGACGGCAATAAGTTTGGCTGGTTGCTTGAATTTGCATTAGGGAACTATGCGATATCTATCTCACATATAAGCTTGTTGGTTTTTTCTGTTTGAATTCTATTCTAAGTTTAAGTAGACTGATGTAATTATCATGTCTTCTCTATTTACTCGATTGCCTGTATATAGCAAGTGTAGCAACAAAAAAAATTGGTCAGTGTAGCATTAAATTGGATAATGCATATAGTGTAGCAATAAATTGATCAAATATCTTTGATTTATGTTGTAGTCGTGACATATTTTTATTTTGGGTTTTTCTATCATGTGCAAATTTGCACATGTTAAGAAGTTTAAAATAGAAATTTTGTATTGAAACTTGTACATTTAATATTAAATATAAAACTTTTGAATAAATAATTGTTGTTTTCCAAGAGAAAGTTACTACTATTAGTTGTTTTAACATGTGCAATGTTGCACATGTTAGACAAACCCTTTTATTTTATTGAATAATAGTGACATGTTTTACTTTGTACTGAATGGTTATATATTTGGCCACAGCCAGAGAGCTTCTTCAATCCATTAATCCCTCCAACTTTGGAGAAACTGGAAAAATTAGGGCTGATTGAAGACAATGAGGGTGCTCGTGTGATATTTGTTGAGGGTGTAGACATACCTCTAATTGCTGTGAAAAGAGATGGTGGCTACAACTACTTTTCAACTGATCTAGCATCACTTTGGTTAGTTTTTAGTTTTAGTTTTTTTGGATATCTTCTTGAAATTTGTGACATGGGTCGCACGAATATTCAAATTCTGTTTTCAATTAGTCAAAATTAGTTTATCTTGGTGTGACCTTTGGTGGTTTGGGCATTGCAGTAGAAAACATATAGAAGTACTAATAAGAAGAGTATGTGATAGGTTAGGTGAAGGTCGAAGGGTGTTCCAATAGTTAGACTTAGAGGGAAAATACAAAGGAAAAATGTATCCTTAATTATTAGCAAGCATTTAGATTTAATTGGTTTGCTACCAGATTAGTGTTGTGATAGGATGTCGTGTTTGCTTCCTGTAACTGGCCTCAGGTAGGAAAGAGGCTTTTATGATTGTTTCTATATATACACTGTTTTTTGTTGAAAAATTGGTGTACATGTTTCTCTATTTGCCTGTATTTTTATCTGAGTATGTAACAGGAAATAGATCTACTGTGGAAGATAAACTGTTTTGGTTACCTTAACCACTTGAACTTTGCAGGTATCGTCTGAATGTCGAAAAGCTTGATTGGAATATATATGTTACAGATGTTGGTCAGTGGCAACATTTTGACATGCTTTTTAAGGTATGTCCCAATAAGTGCTACTGATACTGCAATGAGTTTAAATGTCTGACATCCCTTTTGGTTTTTCTACCAGGCCTTTAGGCGTGCAGGGTGGCTTCCAAAGGATCCAAATGAATATCCAATATGCACTCACATAGGTTTTGGTCTTGTTCTTGGCGATGATGGAAAACGATTTCGGAGTCGCAGTAGCGAGACTGTTCGATTAGTTGATTTACTTGATGAAGCTAAAAGGCGCTGTAAAGTTGCTCTTCTTGAACGTGGTAAAGTACCAGTTGCCTATTGCAATTTTTATTTCTTCCTTCATGCTAACCAGAACCAAAGAAATGAAGTTTCTGTTTGTTGAAGATCTCTGGAACTGATATTATGCATTAGACAGTTAACCTTCTAAATCCTATGTTCATCTAGATAATGCTAAAGATTGGACGGAGGAAGAGATTGAAAAAACTTCAGAGGCAATTGGATATGGGGCTGTTAAGTAAGTTCTTTATCTCAATAATGTTTTCCCATAGTGACCAACATGCTTTCCAGCAATATGTGATTAGCTTTACTGTAGACATACTTTATTGAGTTAAATTGGAACCAGATGTATTGTCTTACTAGTTCCTGTTTACTGAATTTTCAAAGTTTATGTGTTGCTTTTCATTCTGCTCTAATGTTCCGAATCTGGCTGGTATATACTTTCTTTACTTTGAGGTTTAGAAAGTGTGTTCTAACTATCATACAGTTAAACAAGATTTTCTAACCGGCAATTAGTTTAATTAGATACTACCTCTTTCCCTTATTATAAGCTCCTTTTGCCAAATTCACATGTATTGAAAAAAATAGGCAGTCTATCTATCCAATGTGTCTATTTTGTGTAGAGGTTCCTAATATACCCTTCATATATGAGTGTGTTCAACTCTGACTTCTTGTCTTCTAAGACAATTTGCAGTATTAATTACGGTACAGATATATTTGAAAACAATAATAAATGTATTTAGTCGGGGGGGTTGGGTAGCTCAATTGGTTTGATCTAAGGGAAAAGGAGTTGGAGGTTCTGGGTTCAAACCCGTACGAAGGAGAAGATATTAATCTAACAAACTAACTACTAACATTTTCCATTCAAAAAAATAATAATAAATGTATTTAGTAATTTGAAATGGAGATTATATTTAAGGATACTTTTTTTCTTTCAAAGAAGGCTTATATTTGGGGATTGAGGTAGTTAAAAGCCAAAGCACGGGTTGCTTGTTTTTTTTCCTCTCATGCTAAATGTTCCCCATTTATCTGGATTGCTTTTTGTTTCAAATGACTCAACTTATGGTTTTGGTTTGACGTTATGATATTTCTGTTGTCTGCTTATGCCTCTGTTCTTGGAATGCTGAATGAGCTGCAAACTTGTTGCCCATCATATTCATGCTTTTGACTTGTTTGCAGATATGCTGACTTGAAGATCAACAGAACAACAAATTACACTTTCAACTTTGATCAGATGCTTAATGATAAGGTGCATATATTGTTGTCAACTTACAATAAAAAGGCCTGTAGATTTTATAGCCATTATTAATGCCCCCCAGACCTGTCCTGCTCCCCTCACAGAAAATATTTATGAAGTCTAAAGCTATAAATTTTGATCCTTTTGATTTACAATTGCTATCAGAACTGCTAAAAAACATCTTTTAACAAATGTTGAGCCCGTTCTTCGTCCCCCATGAAACCAACTAATGTAATACAATAGATGTCTCACCTTTCTATGCTTTTTTCCAACAGGGAAATACCGCTGTTTATTTGTTGTATGCACATGCTAGGATCTGTTCCATTATCAGGAAATCTGGTAAAGACATAGAAGAACTAAAAAAGGTAAGCTTTTCTAATTTCTGTGATGACATTAGAATTATTGGAAAAGTTAATTTAATTGCTTTTTGTTTCATATAATGTTAAACATATATGTATTGTGCCTAGGTTTTATGAGTAGATCATGGTTGACTTGATATGAGTCAATTAAGCACTCATCTATTATGATTGTAATATGATTCAGTAATGCATTTTTGTTTATACATATATAATAGTATGCTGGCTAACAATTTTACATGCTTCATATCTTGTCTACCAACTCTTGACAGAATGGCAATTTGGTGTTGGAGCATGAAGACGAGCGTACTTTGGGTCTTCATTTACTGCAATTTACTGAGGTAAAGGGAAACATTTTTTCATGAGATTTGTACCTTGCATGTTATACTTGTAGTGTTTTACTTTGTCAATCTGGGTCCATCTTCTTTAAGAAAAGACTGATGCATTATATAATTAAATAGCTATAGGTTCGCGCGTCCATGACTATATAGATATATTACAATCCAAAAAATATACGCACTGACATAGTTTTTTTATCTTTCAGGTTTTTGTGGAGTCATGCTCGAATTTATTACCAAACTTGTTGTGTGAATACCTGTATAATTTGGCCGAAATCTTCACAAAGAAATTTTATTCTAGTTGTCAGGTATCGAAAGTTATAATTTTTTCTGTATGAATTTGAATGCCCTCACTATTCCTATTTGCTGTGTATTAATTTGAATGCCTTTGTCAGGTTGTTGGGTCGCCTGAGGAAACTAGTAGACTCTTGTTATGTGAAGCAACGCTTGTTGTGATGAGACATTGCTTCTATCTCCTTGGAATTGATCCAGTTTACAAGTTATGATCCACCATCTCGATGAGGAGTTCAAGATCAAGTTTTTTGGAACAGACTTTTACATTTTTAGTGCATAGAAGTGTAGGAACTTCTAACATGAAATTTTTTGTTCAAGAATCACTACATCTTCTGTTTTGTTTTTTGTATTCCAAGGTGGTTAGAGCATCGATGCTAATTTTACTGACAGGCCCTTTGAAATTTTCAGTTTGTGGAGACAGATTTGTTTTCAACTGATTGGAGACCTTTCAAAAAAAAAAAGGTACTAACTTTTTAAGGTCCAATTTTATTTTATTTTAATTGTGAAACGTCAACTAAATTAAGTTTTATGTAAAAGATGTTCAGTAAAAACATTCAGGAAGTTTTTAAAGCCACGTATACGGTGGTATTTGTTGAGGACAGAGTCTACGGTTCAGTTGTAAAAAAAAAACTGAAATCATTTTTGTTCTTCATAAACACTAGAAATTCACTTTTTTTTTTAACTTTTTATTTGTAGTTCTTGAAATCAATTTGAAATGTATTTTTGCAAAATTTTGACAAAACTGTGATTAATTTAACAAATAATATAATAGAATACATAAAAATTATGCAAAAATTACCAGTTTTCAAAATTGACTTGATACCTAAAGAGTTGCAATAGAGAAGCTCCAGTTGTTGAGAGTGTAAAATGGAGGACTGTTTTTTTTTTTTAAGGGAAAATAGAGTAGTGATGTAGACTCTATATTTTGAAAATTGATCTAATATCTTTTTTAAGGAAAATTGATCTAACATAAAATGATGGAATCCTTGTAAAATTTACTATTTAAAAGAGTGTTAAAAATAGAGCTTGACATTTTTGTTGTAAAGTATTGTAGTGTTCCGCTCAGAAAAATTATTTTAGTGTTGATGCGACTCAAAATTAATTTCATAAATCTATTCGTGTGCAACAAGATGTTTGGTGGACCCCGGACACACGTGCCAGTTTCATTTTGATTTATAGGAACCTCAAGTTTGGGTTCTTCATCATTCTTACTTTGTTCACTTTCCTTTGTCAAAGAAAAACTAGAAAATTCTATAATGTTTTTAGCTTTTTACCTTCTGGGGTAGCACTATCTTTAAGCACGCTGGAAGGAGACAAACACATAACCTAACAGAATCTGCATGCATGCATGCACTGTAAGTAAATATACCTCACTAACCACACACACAACATTAACATGCCATGTTGTCTTCATTTGTCTTTTTTTCATCCTTCACAAATCCACTCCCCCAACATAATTGCATGTCTTGTGAAAACCACGAAAGCAAGATCTCTATAATATCTAGCAAGCACAATAAGCTAGGTTATAGTTCATAATCGTATGACTTAAAAAATACTTGTTTGATAACTTTCATTTTCTCTCGAGGTTAAAACTTAATTTTACTAACTTATAGTGTTTTTTGATAAGCTACTTCAAATAGCTTAAAGCTTATTTTATGTTATTCTATATTTATAAGCTAGTTCAACGTTAATTTTATCAAACAATACAAATTCAATTTGCTACCTTGTTCGTTGTCAGCTAGATTATCAATTACCTGCTATTTTTTATTTTTTTACCAAACGGAGCCTGATAAACATATTATTTTTGGCAATGCACATAACATATTTTTAATTTTGTTTATTTCTACTGCATGCATGATGTTGTTGTTTTCGTTTTCCCCTTTTTTATGATTGAAGTTGAAACGTCTGCTTTTTGGACTGATGGTTTGATTATCTAGGATTTTCTTATTGTAACCTTCTTTTTTCTTCCCAGGATTTGAAGTAGTTTACACTGCCTTCAATAACGGTTATTTAAGGCTTCTAACATGTCAAACTGTTTATCTGACTCTGAATCTGATTATGATGATGAACCTGTGAGTGGAAAGAAGTTATTGTCAACTTTCAATTTGTGAACATGTAGTAGTAACTCTGATGGTTCTGTTCAGAAGAGGCTTACTACACTTCCAATTAAGAGGCCTTTTGATGATAATAACAATTCCTTCCGCACTTCGGTTAAGAAACCAAAGGTGTATATGAGGAGGTTGGTCGATAGACCATTTTCTGTGAGGATGAAGGAGAACATAAAGAGAGAATTTGATATGGTTCAAATTTTGATCAGGAATTGCAAAAGAATGAAGAATGTGGAGGAGCTGAAATTGCAATCCCTTGAGAGAGATGTTAAGGAGCGCGCCAACGAGCTTCTAAACAAGAGAAGGCAAGTTGGTTGTGTCAGAAGAATTGGTCAATATTACACTAAAATGCAGAGCAAAATTGAAAAATGTGTTAAAGATCTTGAAGAAAATGAAGCACCAGTGTGTTTAATTGAGGACTCGATTAAAAATTACAAGCATGAGCTCAAGAAAAATGAGATAGAACTTCGTAAAATCGAGGGTAACAACAATAAAGATGGTGGAAGGAAGAGGAGCTCGAGACTCTTACGCAAAAAAATTGATAAATCTACCAAGGAAATTAAGACCAAAGAGGAAGAGTTTGATGCTTTGAAAATATTTCTTAGTGGTAAAATAGAAGAATTACAGTCAGAAATGCGTAAGTTATCAAAAGTAATGGACAAGAGGGACAAGAGGAGGACTGATCAGCATGATCAAATGAAAGACTTTGAGTCAATGAAGAAGCAATTTGAAGATCGGGTTAGGGAGCTTGATTTCAAAGAGAAGCAATGTGACCGGCGGCCAGTGGCGTTGCCAGGACCAGGACCCTAGACTAGGGGTTCAAACTTTTGAACTTTAATTAATAATATATATATATATATATATATGTGTGTGTGTGTTTCTAAAAAATATATTGTATTTAATTTATATTGTATTGAAAAAAGTATATACATATTCTACAATTACCCTCTACACTGGCGGGTCTATGCCCCGAGAAATGAGGGCAAACTTTTTAACTTTAATCAATAATTACTACATTTGATCTTTATTATAAAAAAATATTTGAAGACTTTTATATTACTTTTCTTTTTTGAAAACCCAATATTATTGCAAGCTCCTTAACCTCTCAAGAAGAGAAAAGTGGTGCAAGAAAAATTACAGATCCCCGGCGCTAAGGCAACCTTTTTTAGTACTTTTTAAAAGAAAATGTCACAACTTTTTAATTTATAGTTATTAATTAAAACACTTTTTCCAACTCTCATTTATTTTATTTTTTAATATTAGTGAGTGTATTTAATGGTTCACGAATTTTTTTACAATATATTTATAA
>Ga0315914_1007802_pt1 | contig 14644 bp, 2 predicted proteins | sample MpolenodulesMG_FD_203920 | JGI IMG/M metagenome (GOLD analysis project Ga0315914, IMG submission 203920) | Medicago polymorpha root nodule microbial communities from Los Angeles, California, United States - elongated nodules | ecosystem: Host-associated > Plants > Roots > Nodule | place: USA... | reverse complement strand
AATTTTATTTTTTATTTTTTTTTTTTTTTTTTTTTTATTTTTTTTTTTTTTTGTTTTTCTATTTTTTTTTAAATTATTTTTAAAAAAAAAAAAAAAAACTCTTCTTTTAATGCATGTTAATGGGTCCAAGTCCACTACTGGTTTTGACTTGGGATGGTTTAATGTGTTGAATTGCTTGACAACATGAGACATGCCTTCTTTTTCGATAGTGGGATGGACATTAACAGCACCAAAGATTTACCTTTGTAGTCCAATATCATCATCTCTTCATTAAAAGAAGTGATATTGGAGAATTCAGACTTAGACCATAGACCACTGCTATCTTTTTGTCTCATTATTTTTTGACAGATGTTTAACTCTTTTCTTTTCAATCTTATTCATAACATTACTCGAGTCTCAAATACATCCAACAAAACATTAGTTGAGTGAATAGACAATTTCGTCTCTGAAATTGTAACCATCGAAAATTTCATCTCGAACTAATAGTATAAATATCATTCGTTAAATCGCTTAAAATCTCCCTCCTCACTTGCTACAAGCAAGAAAGGGCCTTGCCTTCCGCTGATGATATGCCCGCCTTCCGTTGATGATTTCCCGCCTTTAGGGGGTTAGACCTGTTGGTAACTCATATTTACCAATTTTGTATGGAATTGTAATACATTAGTCAAAACAGTTCATCAATAAGTTAAGTTGTTAGACAGCGTTACATGACTCGTTAAATGAAAGTAGACAGTGATATGAAATCAATATAGAAGATGATTATATATACATTTGTCTTGCTATGAAGCCCCGATACTTCAAAATGGATGACGTACCGTATCCATTGCATTGATACCTGCCCGATACTTCCCGATACATATCAGGAGAGTATTCGAAGATTAAATTTTTTTTTTTAAAAATAATTATCTGATATTTCCCGATACGTATCAGGAGAGTATCCAATAATTATCCTGCATCGATACCTGCCCCGATATTTCTCAATTAATGTTAACTAAAATAACTTAACTCTTGAGTACTAATGTGTTCTTTTTTGGATATAGTGCTTCTCTTTTGGATCGATATAGTATAACACTAACAATGTTCCTTTTGGATATAGTATAGCACTGATGGTGCTCTTTTTGGGATATATTGTGTATGTAATTGACTAATCATCAATTTCTTAATCGTCAATATTATTTATATTTATGTTGATGCGCTACGAGCCTATGACTGATTTCTTTTATTTGTTAATATATTTGCATATTAAAAAACATGATTATAATTATATTGTACATTTAATTATATAATTTTTTTTATTAACGTATCTCAGCAGTATTGTATCTTGATTTTTGAAATTTATTTGTATCAGCGTATCGGTGCAGTATCGTATCCGTATCGTATCTCGTATCCGGACTTCACAGCTGCTGCATCATGTTGTTTAGTGGCTAAACTTAAAATAGGGACCATTTTGATTGAAACATGTTACAATTTCAAGAAATAAACCGGCTATTCATTATATTGTTGTATAAACCAAAATATCTTTGGATAAATAGTCATTAATGTGTCTTTTGCTAGTAATTTTATGGACTAAAATGATTAATAAAAGACACATTTGGTGACCAAACTCAATAAGATAAGATAAATTTAAGAATATGTTTATAACTTTGATTCCTTCAAAGACTATAATAATATATGACAATTGGCACTTTTAGAGTCGGCTCAAGTGTAAAATCACCAAACATCACTTTAGGCCTAAAAAAATTTACTTAATAAGAAACTTTGTATTCTATTATTTTCTTAACTAAATTAAATCGATTACTTTATTTTCAATTTAAAACAAAATGCTAAATAAAATTGATTGCATCAATTTAATATAGAGCGGTGCTATTTATCCCGATAGAATTAATCACGAACATTTCACGAAGGAAAATTAGCCAATTGAATTGGTTGTTGTCGGAATTCATGGGAGGCTATGGGTTGTTTTTTTGTCATACATTGGATAGTTTTGAGATCGGGACATTTTCGTGAGATTTCCTTCGCTATAAGTAGCAATTTCCTTTAGTATAAATGATTTTGTATTCGAAAATGTTTAAGTGATAAAATTCGAACAAAATTTTAGTTATATTATTAAAATACTATTATGAAATTTAAGAGTGTCATATCTTATAATTTATTTTATATACGTTGGATCGACCTTGAATACATTTAAAGGTCTTAAGGTTTTTAAAAGAATTTAAGATAAAAAAAAAAAGCAAGGACTAAAAATTTGTAACAAAAAATTTAGAGAAACCAAAATTTAAAGACTATTTTTAGAGAAATAAAAAATAACAGTTGGTTCAATTAAAAAAACCATAAATATATTTAACCATTTTCCCCGCGGTTTCTTCCAATTAATTCTATACGAAAAATGAGTGTTTAATGAAAACCTCACGTGTAAAGGAAATTATCATGGTTGCTTGACTGTTGATCACTGATATATTAAAATTCAAAAGATGTTTGTACTTTGTATAAGGTTGCCCCACCATTCATATGAGTACATTTTTCTCTTTAAATTAAATATTGTTTGGGTTGAACTCGACATTCATAGAAGAGTAATAGTTGAAATGTTAACTTCAATCAACAAATCTTCATCAGATGCATAAAAACCAAAGATAGGAGGGAGGGACCTTGACTTTTAATTGAAGATCTACAATAGTGACTACTTTAAGTAATGAGCATCAAACTAAACATTTACATCTATTGTTAGTGAAGAAACATAAATAATTATAAATGAAGAGGATCTTAATTCGTTGACGGGTGCTAGTAGAAAATGATGTTATATAATGATCATCTCTTTTCACTTTCTCGCATACTTAATTTAATTAATTGTACTAAAATAAATGAGTGTTATTAAAATAAAATGATATGTCCAGTAAATATAGCTGAGTTGATTAGGACATTACATAATATATTCAAGAACCAATGTTTGAACCCCGAACACCCTACTTATTGATCTTAAAAATGAATTTCGAACCACTATGCTACTTAAAAAAAAACTACAATGATATAGAATTATTATGAAACTGAGTTGGTAATTTTTTTTAATTGCTAGATTGAAAATATTAACATTAAAAAATTATAAAATAAATAATATATACATGTAAAACTCATCTAAGCTACAGAAGATGCCTTAAAAATAGTGATGATGATGATGCTGATTGGGCTGTAACATGAATTGAGGAAAAAGAATTGAATTAGCAGTTACCAAGTTGACATTCGAGACCTAAGTTCCCGCCATTTCAATGCAACACCTTTTTTTTTGTTTTCTTTTGAGAGTACACTTTTATAAAATGACTTTTTGTAAGGTTTATTTATTTTTTAATTGAAGCGACTTTGGTAATTTTTTTTCAATCAACAAAAAGAAATATGCCAAATACTGCATAATAGATTGGTTAGATTATCTTGTCAAAAAAAAAAAAGATTGGTTAGATTATGCAATCTCCACCTTCCCTAACTTAGTTCGAAACGAGCAAAAGAGAATATCACATAATAGATTTCACGTAAGATTTTAATATTTTCAAGTTGCAAACAAATGATTTTGTCAAAAAAAAAGTTGAAAACAAATGATATTTACTCAGTATTATTCTATAAGTCATACATGCATTAGAAAAATAATTAAATATCATATTACAAAAATGAAAAAATGTTCTATATATTTTTATATGAAAATCAATCAATAATGTTTAAAGAAAATTAGACAAATTTATTAGAGAATTGATATATGAATATCAAATTGGACAACCCACAATGTATGTTTATATCTTTGCTATATAATTTCCATTTTAGAATTTTTATTTTAGCGGCCTTGATTTACGAGCATGGTATTTGAAGTGAAAATATATACAGTGTAAGATGTGTTGTCACGAGTGTAGTTGTATAAATAACAACTCTAAATTTGTAAGACCTAATTATTTCAAAACTGTTAAAACTAAAAATGTATAAACGAGTTATGTGCTTGTGTGAGACCGCCTAAGTATCTATGTGTGCTAGACCAAAAAAAAAAAGTATCTATGTGTGAGACCATAGATGTAAGTATGTTCATAGAGATGAATATATATCTAACAACTCACGCTTGAACTCAAAAACACTCCGACCAATTACTTTAATGCTCTCCCAAGAAAAAACATTAGTATACCCATGTTTGTTTCTTTTATTATTGGAAGTCCTGCATATGCATTGTCAATGGCTTTTATATTACAACACCACCTCTGTTCTCTTTGTTTTCTGCCATTTTTAATGCAATGCTTCCCAATTCCAAACATTGCCTGCATCTGACAGTAGCCATGTATTGCTCTCTCAAAGAATCCATTAACAAAGTACACCCTTGATTAAATGCATAATTAAATCATTTGACTTTAGTCTTTAAAAATTTCCACACCTGTAGTTTTGCATGTTCAACCATCTGAAAAATATTATCACAAATCTGACTAAACAATTTTGCATTTCTTAATCTCTAAATCCCCTAGACAATAACAAACAAAAATTGAACTTCATTCACCTCAAAAGGGCATTCAAAAAACAATACAATGACTTCTCTATACCATGGCCACCAATACATATGCTTCTTCCCCATTCAAGATACCCCTTTTTGATCAATCGTCTTTTGTGGGGAGTCTATGCCATAAAACAAATTCCACACCAATTGGGAAATCTTTAATAGTGTCATCTTGTTCTCAACGAGTGAAATTGCAAGTTAGGATAGAAGCAGAAGTTTTGAAGAATAAATCCTGCTAGAAGAATAAATCTTACAAGCAAAAGTGTCATCATTTTCTAGAGGAGTAATATTGATTTTGACATGTTTGTAAGTTTTGAAGTAGAATTGATTTTTGCTTCTAGGATTTATTCTTCTTGAAGAAATTGCAAGCTTTTGGTTTCTACATTTGATTTTAGCCCGAAGTTATTGTTCAACTCACATTTATCTAAACATATCCAAACAAAAACCACTTTACATTTAACTCACTTTTAGTCTGAATAAATTATACATAATCAATTATCACCACCTCGGAACCAAATACACGCTTAAACGGAACAACTAGCTCCTCTTCAAACCTATAAATTACTTCATTTACAAAAAAGTTGCACTGGACCAGTGGCAACAGTGGTGTTGCTGCATCCCATGGGTTCAACTCCCACCAGTTGCGACGTATCATTTGGGAGACAAAGGATAGTTTGGTGGCCGGGGTGGATGAGTTAGGGAGGGGTTCGATTCCCACCCACAACAATAACTAACAAAGGATAGTTTTCACATTCACATTTTTTTACCGAGCAAACATCATTTCTATACTTACCCCATGCCCAATGATCCTTCTCATGATCAATAGTGGAAATTTTCATTATTACCTATAAGTAATCCTCCAATAACTCGCAGAAACAACATCCTTCTACAATTACCAGACCACAATTATTAGCATGGGCGAAGTTCAGTTTTGAACTGGAAACCATATGTGAACCAAACTGGTTTGCAGTTCAGGAAAACCGAACCAGTTCTGTTTCGTCTTTAACCGAACTGAACAGGTTCTTTGTTTCAACTCACTAGTTCAACAACACCAAACTGGTCTCAACTAAAGTAGTTCTGTACAAACTGAATTGAACTGTTGTAATATGAAATCGAATTGAACCAAACTGCTACTGCATGCAAAGCAAGTTCAAAAAAAAAAAATTTCTCTTTTCTAAAAACTAGTTTAAAAATGTCTGATATAAAACTTATGATCTCCCAATAAAAACATTTATTCTGCCATTTAATAAAACCTTTAATGTGAAAATTCCATGGCTGCAGAAATTATGATCAAAATAATTTTTTTAACCTTTGCCATGTATAAATCAACAATTTGAAAGGGAACCTGTTTATATAACATAGCCATGAGCTCAACCTAATCAAGTATCTACAACATCTATATATACTATCTACAACACCATCTAATCAGTAAATTATTCCAGCAGTGAAGATAAATTTGAGAAGTTCACATCTACTATCTACAAACCATTGGTTGCTCAAATTATAAAGCACAAACAAACCAATCAAGAATCTACTTATCAGATTTATGTGAAAAGGCTACATGAGAGGAGAAACGAAAACGAATCACTCATGCACATGGACTAAAAAATGAAGGCTTTGGTAATAAAGGGTGAAATGTTTATAGTAAGAACTAAGAAGAGATGAAATGAATTGTAAGTGGTGTAATAAATTCCATCAACTTTAAAGTCTTGCACATATATTCTTAGCATATCTAGGAAACTAGTGAGTATACAAATTGGAACTTGAGATCTCAAATTAAAGCTAATTAAATTTCATATTTCATAAAATTCGATTTAATCATAAATTTGTGTGTTTGCTGTTAACTTTGGTTGTATTTGAAATATGCCTGCTTAGTTTACTAACAGAGACCTGCACCCCAATCAATAAACATATATTATTTGTAAATTACGTGGCTTGTATGTGATCAAATTAACATCAATGTTTTTCTTCTTGGAGTAATCCAAATAACTCTTATTGTTTCCTTCTTAGTGTAATCCAATTTAATTAACTAGCGTATAGAACTCTGGTAGAAAAGTAGTTTAAAGGCACTGATAGGTTCTATGTTGTGAGTGTGAATAAAATCTTCAATCTCCCTAAAGTTGTACAAATGTTTTTTTGTTTGTGTGTATAATGTAAGCAATGTGGACAATCTATTTTATCTGAACCAGGGTTGAGGTAGCAAAGGCTTCATCTGCTTCTTGGCTCTTGCAGTCCTTGGAGCTTTTCATGACCATGTTGGTTTGTGGGAGGAGCATAATAATACTATAATAGGTAAAGCTAGAAACAAATAAGTAGAGGCAAAAACAATGTGAGGAGAATAATAATATACATTATGGTTAAGATTTTTATGACTGGAATGACCATAGGTTTCAATAGACCGCAGAAAATCCAAATCCCCCAAGGTGTACAAATTTTTAATACCTAAAACATTAGGATATTTTTAAATAAAACTTTAGACTAAAAATATTTGTAATTGAATCTTTAATTTTATCAAGAATTAGTAATTCATATCTTTTAATAAAATCCCTAATCTTCTAATTCATATGTTGAATGACATTGCTCTTTCAATCTGTACAAACATTTTCCTTCTTTAATTTTATACAAGATAATAACCAAGGCAGTAAACAAATCATGCAGATTGTGGGGACCTGCACAATTCTCATTCAATTATTACAGCTATGCAGCAATTGTAGAACTGGATAATTAGAATTAAAGTAACAAGCAAGCTTTCTAATCCAATGTACACATATAAAATCGGGTTCTTAAGAAACTTAATAAGAGCAATGAAGAACAACAAAAGTTTCAACTTCACATAGTCCAAATGGCAATAATAGAAATATCATACTAGTATCCAGCCAATGCAAAGCTCTCCTGCGTCCAGCTTGGTGGATCCATCACAATACAGGGATCTGATTTCTCAAAATCAGCAACCTACATACATACGACAGCCAGATAATTACATTAACATAGCCATACAGATACAATCCATTAGAGAACCTAATGTTAACAAATATGCTCAATCCAAACAGACGATATATATATATGAAACACAAACACGAATATTGGACATAATAATTTAAAGAGATAAATGTAACATGTGTCAATTCCGTATCAATATAATACATGTTGATGCGATACATACATATGATAGACTATTATAATCATTGATGTAACAAATAATAGTATTACCTTTTGGTGGCATTCAGGACAGTAGTGATATTTATGCCAGAGACAGTCCATTGAAGGACAAAGAAAACAAACTCCAAGCATCATCGGCATCAAGCATCCAACAAATGCCGCTAAACTAATCTTTGATCTGCGGTGTTAAATGTAAAATAAAAAAGATCAAAATCCAAATTAAAGTAAGATATATTATATCTTAATACGAATTCATTCGATCATTGAGTCGGATACCGAGTTTTAAAAAAGAAAAGAACCAACCTGATAGTAGTGAGAGAGGTATTAGCACAGTGAGGACAATTGAAAGGAGCAGGAGTGTCTCTGTAAATAGTCTGTTGAATTGGAATACCTTTGGGATCTCCGATTATCGCGTTAGGAGGGATTCCGTTCCTTTCATATACTGGAACTCCAACCGCCACTACTTCTTTTTCTTCTTCTTTTCTCCCCATATTCTCTTCTTCTTCTTCTTCTTCTTCAATTCACAATTCACACAACACTTTTCTTCATTATTTATATCATTCAATTCAATTGAAACGCGTTTCTTTCCTTTGATTGTGCTTTCCCTATTGACCAAAATACCCTTGCACGGCCGCCTACGTCATGTAGAATGGAAAATTCTACTTTATTCTTCAACTTCAACCATTCTAGATCATGGATGAAAAGGCAATCAAGTTAAAAAGAAAAATGTAATTTCAACAGCTAAAAATTAACACCAACATATCAACATCTGAGACATTAGAGGGAAACCGAATCTGCGACACTGAGAAGAGTACACTCCAACTTCTCAAACCAACACTAACATATCAACCTAAATGAGTTTTAATACTCACTCTCTTGTTGAGCAAAATCAATGTAAATCTCACACTTTAGAAATAAGTCACACATGAAATGGTGAGACCATATGGGTTTAATTCAATTGGAAAGTAATTATTAGAGATAATGTTGAAAATAAAGTGTTCTTAGCACCTTTGTTTGATCAAATGAGATACGATAAGACTTATAGAAAATTGCATTCAACTCCCTTGAAATTTATCTTAATGTGACTAGGTCTACAATGAACAAATAAGATAACTTTTACATGTATCACTTGGTTTTCACCGTTTAATTAATAAATCTTATCATTTGATCAACTAAGATATGATGAGATTTATTGATGTAATAGTAAAAAACACATTTATGTGTGATACAATACTATTTTATTTGTGAACATTAGATAAAACCTTGAACTAAATACCAAAAGTGTTGATGAGATGACAAGTTTTAATATGAAAATAAACTTATTTAACTTAAACAAAGACAAAGAAAGTAAATCTAAAGAAGTTGTAAAAGGCTTGCAAAGTTGCACATAGCACAACTAAGCATCTATGAAGTCTAAATACTTTAAACATGAAGAGGCATCTGTATCGGATATGTAACAGATATAGATACTCTTTAGATACTCGCAGATATTTGTGGATACGTATCCAAGAAATATCCGAATTAATTTTAAGAGAATATTTTGTTGGAGACTAAGATATTCCACATACACACAAATATTTAAAAGATACTTCACAAATACATATCCTAAAAAAGATAGAGGGTAAAAAAAGTTAAATAATATTGTGAGAATTCAATGGAGATGTATATTATTAAATTTAGGATGTGAATAAGTAGAATTGTCTCTTGATAAACCAAACTTAAAAGTTATGTTTTTTTGGATGAAGAGAGAGAGAGAGATAGATAGATAGATGAGTTTGAGTTATTTTATTGTAGCAACGAAAATAGAATATGATTTAAAAAAAACTATACATTTTCTATTTTGATCACGTGTATTATATTTTGTAAATTGTGATTTTTACAATTATATATTATCAAAGAATAATGCACAACAAAAAAAAGTTAATGAAGAACAATCAATGTATATTTTTTTTCCGAGTATTTTATATGGATATATGTTTTATTGTAGAAACTTATTAATGTACCTTAACTGTATTGTATCTTAAATTTTATAAATTTCGTATACCCGTGTATCTATATCGTACTATCCAGTACTAAAGATAATGCGCATGCTAAACTTTCTAGATACGTTTAGTATGGGTGTTACAATATGGGTAGGTCATAGGTCTTTAGTGTAAACGAGGAGTTTGTTGAGAGCTATTGAATAAGGACTACACTAGTGGATTTTCTTCCTAGCTTAGTAGCCCCCAAAGTAGGTGACGTTGCACCGAACTGGGTTAACAAACTCACTTTGCCATTTACTTTCCTGTCTGTTGTTTTTACTTTTCTTTATTTACATTTGTTAGCTTAATGTTCTGAACATCTTATTCAATATCTGTTAGCTTAATGTTCTGAACATCTTATTCAACATCTGTGCCATTAACTGTTGTTTTTACTTTTATTTATTTACTTTTATTATTTTTACACGTGGCCAATTTAAAAAAATGCCAAATCAGTACCACGTAAGCGAATCTGCTGAGTTGGATGAGAGTATTCTGGAATTTTTTTTTTTTACGAGGATGCAAATCAAACCGAAAATTTTATAGGGGCAAAAAACGGAAATGACATATATTACAGGGGTGAAAAACACAATTAACCCTAAAAAAAATACTAATTTACTGATGATTTTTTTCAAAAAAAAAAATATATTTATGAATGATGCCTCATGTATAACTTAACGTATCGAGGCCTAATCAAAACATATTCAAGACACGATCCTAAACCGGACGATCGGGGAATTCTAAGATCGTCATCGGCATAACTTCATGTATCGCTCTACGTACATGAATCTGCATAAAACTGTACATGTCTAACCGTATACTAATCGTATTCATTATGTTAGAGGTTAGCGTTGAACAAACATTATTATCTGAGTTCCTTTTACGGAATGCACCGGGTGGAGTAACCCCAGCCACATTCCACTGCTGACCGGCTAAATTCCCTATCTGAGGGCTAGAACCGGACATAGTCTGGAGCTTATCTAAAGCCACAACTTAACTGATTATAATTACCTGAACATAATTGTGTAACATATATCTGATATGTTTATGGTCATGAAAATTTCTGATACTCTAACTAAGCTGTTTCTACATGGTGTAACCCAATTGTTTAGGTTCTAGACACATCGTTATCATATGTCAACTTCTGAAGGGTTGGTAATCATTCCCAAACCTAAGACATGCATAAAGGGGTCTGACCTATACATGCCTGCTCATTTACCACGGGTCCGTGATCTACCCGATTAGTGGTAAACTACTTACTTGATTAATCTTAATCATACATAGAGGCTTATACTAGTTCTCGACGATCTACGTCGAGGCTCTATACTTGTCCCCATTCTTAGGATGAACTTCTACCCGGACGTATTACATATCATAACACTCTTGTGTACCATTCGTTATCGCACAATGTTAATGATTACCATGTCTTTATTTTGTTTAAAACCTTGTTTAGAAATGTACTTTAGACACTTAGAATTGAGGGGTTCGTAATTCAATAAAAGTTTGCAAGAAACGGGCCTCGAACGGCATTTCTGGACCACAAGGAAATTTCTCAAAAATGCTGTGCTGAGGTTGTAGGCTTAAGCAAACGCATGAGCGAACGGGTAAGCGAACATGACTTTCCTCTCGACGTTTTGTACGCTTAAGCGAACGTTCATCAGCCCAGAAGTGCAGAAATCACATTTTTGGTATAAAAACCTCAATTCCAAGCATCCTAAGGTACCCATTACATCTAGAAACATAAATAGACAGTATAGATCCATTGCATGGCAACAATTAACAGCATTGATCATGAATGGTACAAAGGGGTTCTAAACCACTAGTTCATATTTTCTAACAATGCATTATCTCACACAACACACATAACAGCCCAAGGGATTCAAGCTATCTAAAGAACTCACCTTAACAATCATCAAGTTTACACTACTTCAAGCCTTGATTCCAAGCATGCAATCCAAACCCTAGCTTCAAGATCTTGATGCATCTTTAGTTCTTGGCTCACCAACCAAACCCCAAAGCTTCAATCCATTCTTATAGTTGTTTCTTGCTTGTTAATCAGCTAGCATCCATGCTTGAATCATTACTTATATAAACTTGGAGAGATTGATAGGTTAGGGAGGGAGATTGGGGTGACATGTAGAGAGAAGGAGGAGAGAATTCTTGTTCTTTGGTAGCTTAGAGAGAGAAAGTCTTGCTCATAATGAATAATTTGGCTCCAATACACTTATGTACTCCCTCGGTGCAAATACCAAATTGCCCTTCATCTTAAACGTGTTTATATCGACACTGATGATTAACTCGTGTTCAACTGGCACTGCGTTGTAAGACATTCCTCACTGTAGTGAGTCTCATGAACATTGTTCTCTGGCGCACCTTCGACTGATATAATTCTGATGCTGACGAGCGGGACATTACACTCTACCCCCCTTAAAAGAAATTTCGTCCTCGAAATTTAGAGATCCCTTAACAATTGCGGCGATCAATGCTTGACATTCCCGATCTTAATCCTTTGGCATCTGACTACGCGTAGCCTTGCGATTTCATAGTATACTTCTCTTACCAAGCGCAAGTAACACACTCTGACTTAATCCACATATATATATTCGAATGTAATTCTCTTAGCCTGAAAACCCCAAAAATCTAGGATTATCTTGAAACATCGGAACAAAAACTTACCCTTGTTGTGTGCCGAACTGATTACCTCAGGTCTTCATTCCATCTGTTTGACAGTCATTGTCTACACACTGTCTTGTCAGCGACAAGAACACTCAGGATTTTCCTTTCTACTGGAGTCCTAGTGGAATCTAGGTTTGCCCTGCAGTGCTTACTGGCGTCTGAAGTATCTTACTATCCATACGCATGCTCGATACAACTTTGTAAAAACTATGTTCCCCTAACTGATAAGTTGTTGATCTGATACCTTGGTGTATGAACGGATTCACACAATTCCCTAACAATGACAAGAATCTCTAAGACTCTCACCTTGTGTGCAACTTACAAGGACATATGATCTTTCTGCCGAACCCTGAGGCGTCTGCCTCCCGTTTGAGTCGCTTATCTGACGATTCTGCGAAATTCTTGTCTTCTCTCAAGCCTTGGGAAACTTTCTAATCTCATTTCAATCTCAATGCAACCGAATTCATGGGTAACTCATATATCTTGACATAAAAAGCGAAATCAAATACGCCGATACACTTGGAACTTATTAACCAGTCTTTTGGTCCAGGTACTCTTGAAACTCCCGACTTAGACTACCTGCACTTGAATGCTTTTAGCAGAAGCCCGTACGTTCCGTACGATCTTTCGATGAACCTTATCGCTTATCTTATTAAACCTCAACTCCCATAGAGTATTACATACTCCAAATGTTGTATCTTGTTAGGCAATAACGATACTTGTTCTAGCATTTTTCTTCAAAAGACTTCTAAACATTGGTACACGACTACTTGGAACGAATAGGTGCATAACTTCTTAAAAGAACGTTGTGAAACCGAGCTCATAACGGTACTGCAGAACCACAGGACGAGTCACTATATTTTGAAAAAGTTTTACAACTCGCCCCAAGCTCGCCAATGACGAGTTGGTTCTGAAGTCTGCACATTTTAAGTGAGCTTACTCGCTTACGACGTGTGTCATCGGTTTCAAAACGTAGAAATATCACATTCTTAAGATAATTCCATTTCCAAGTCCCCTAATACATGTTTTAACTTTTAGGAGTTGTAAAAGTCATGGTTTGACATTATTATAGCAAGTATCGTTATCGCTTGACAAGCATGACACAAGATGTATGAATCTCCTCGCGTAAAACTTGATATCCATGCCTACCTTCCTGGCAACATTCTTAACTTCAAGGTGGATTCTCTTAGTTTCTCCTTTAGTTGAATATCGGTTAACATTCTTGACTACTCAATGTCACCCTAAGTTGTAAAGGAAGACTTTCTGGACCTTGTATGCGTTTCCCTTGTCTAGCATACATTCCTTTCTTAGTTGGCTATCCGAGTCTTGCTACTCCAGAACTGTTTCTTCAAACTTCTTACTCATCTTGTAGTGATTCTCACTTCAACGTCCAAGACTTTATGGACTTTAATAAAACTTCTTCCGGTCAAACCTCGGCTGCGCTACTCTGATTCCTCATTCGATTTAGCCATAAACGTTAACCCGCTGAGACGAGTGAAACTTCGCATCCTTCTTGCTACACAGTTACCAATTCCATGAACCATCCTTACGAATTTCCACGGTAGACTCATCACGTACTCGTACATGTCTTCCCTAAACATCCCACAATGCGCCTTCGTATTCTCGTGTGCTATGCTTTGCTCAATCATACCAATGCTTGCTCGTTGATTTCCCTCTCAAGGAAAACTTCATAATACTAGCACACGGGTCATTGGTGTTGACGATTACTCACCCTATAGTGAATCTGGGTCCTAGACATCATCATAAAATCACGGAACGAGTTGACAATACAGTTGTGCCACCCAACCTCGCTCCAAGTGAGTCCAGCCCGCTTTACGCGAGTTGCGATGAACCAGGACCTACTGAATTCCTATTTCGTTTGAGAACGCCAACTCCAATCGCCCATATGCGTGTATCCATTTTCACAACGAGCCCTAGCAAGTTAATCAGGCAAAACATATATTTGAGGGATAATTATCACTCCACGAAATCTGGGAATCCTGGAATCTCACATAACTTTCACCATTGAAATATGTTAATGTTACTCATGCATTTCATTTATAATACTTCAGTCTGTAATGTGCATTAGTTTCTTGACGTTGAGCCTTTGTTAAAGTTACAATAGTTGCAAAGAAACCACGGATTCCATTATGGACCATAAGAGTATTTTAAAAAAAGAAAGATGTGCAGGTGCTGCACGCTTAAGCGAGCTTGTAAGCGTACAGAGCCTGTAGTTACGACGTTTGCACGGTTGAGCGAGCAGTGCACGCTTAAGCAA
>Ga0315914_1007801_pt1 | contig 14644 bp, 5 predicted proteins | sample MpolenodulesMG_FD_203920 | JGI IMG/M metagenome (GOLD analysis project Ga0315914, IMG submission 203920) | Medicago polymorpha root nodule microbial communities from Los Angeles, California, United States - elongated nodules | ecosystem: Host-associated > Plants > Roots > Nodule | place: USA... | reverse complement strand
ACATAACTCAAAACAAGCATTAGTAATGCAAGAAAAAGAAGAAAAGGGAGGATAAGCATGAAAATCACTGTAGAGAAATACACTCCTACGGTCAGTGTTGACCCAACAAATTATTAATAGTTGCTTGTACCGTCGTTGCTGCTTTCTGCGCAACGACCGGCTGCCTCGGTCGCACCCTTCGTCGAACCAGGGCTCTGATACCATTGTTGGGTCACGAGGAGAGCTAGGGACCGTCCACATCAAGGTCAGAACAACCGCACAAGCAAGAGAGACACCTCAAGTTTGAGTCCACTTACTTTTCCTGTATCGTCATTCCTGCACAAGGAGCCACTTGCTGCTTGTACCGCCGTTGATGGTTTCTCCGCAACGGACCGACACTGTACCACCGTTGCTGCTTTCTGCGCAAACGGACCGGCTGCCTCGGTCATACCCTTCGTCGAACGGGGTTCTGATACCACTGTTGGGTCATTGAGGGAGCCTGGAGGACCGTCCACATCGAGGCTAGAACAACCGCACAAGCAAGAGAGATGGGCCTAACACAACCCCACAAAACCGGCTTGTGAGGTGAGGATTGCCCCCACTTATAAACACATTGTCAGGCCATGTCCTGTCCGATATGGGACTCTTAACACACCCCCTCACGACCAGTACTATTGGGCTTGGTTCGTAGACATAAATGGTGGGTGGCCCGATAGCGGAAACTTGATAGCAGGTGGCCCAATGGACCTTGGAGAGGCTCTGATACCATCTTAGAAATCGTGGTTGGGACTAACACAACCCCACAAAACTGGCTTGTGAGGTGAAGATTACCTCCACTTATAAACACATTGTCAGGCCATCACCTATCCGATGTGGGACTCTTAACAGCTGACAAATTCCTCTTTTATGGATTTATCTTACTGTTAGGTTATCTTTTCGAAACAAGTGATTAAGAAAAGCTCAGGGTGGAGGGGAGTGACCAGAATGAAATCAACATATACCTGTAAAGTTGAGCAGGAATGGTCTCTGGAACAATATCATCTTCACTAATAACCTTCTTCCCAATTGGAGCAAAACCACCAAAGAGGACCCAAAATTCACCTGAGTCTGACTCAGTATCCAACTTTCCATCATCTGCAATGTGGAATACATTTTTTAGTTTCAAAGAAATCAAAATACATATGTGAAGAACAGACATACAAAATTATATAATAGGCTTTTCAGCAACTAATCGGAAAACATGTGCCTCGTGTCCTTACCAACAATTGCAACATTGCATGTCCCTTCATGATACTTTTCCTTCAACAACTGAATAACTTCCAAAGCCTTGGCTCTTTCCTGAATATTCGAATTGGCTCCATTGAATTGAAAAATCTTATCCTGAGTGTCTAAGATGAATACATCATCATGATTTAGTGAAGACCGTGCAAAAGGGATCTGCACAACGAAGATGTAAAATCACATTTGTAGCCAATGAATGTGCACTGAATTCATGAAGCTAATGAATAGAGAACACCATGCCTGTTTTATTCTGACAACTCGTTTTCCTTTGCATACATACAAACGTGTTTGAAACTCTTCTTCTTCTGGTGTTTTGAAACCAGATGCAACACCGCCTTCTAATGGTATAATACATGGCTTAAAGTATGACAAAAACTTGTCAGATTCGTGCCCTTGGATTTCCCTCCACTGAACTGCACGTCCGCCAAGGGCTGCATCAAGTTCAATAGTTTTAATGGCAGCAGTTCCAGCCTCATCCTATAAGGAAAAATCACACCATCAATGAGGATTATTCTTACAAGGTTCAACAATTCAGTTAAATTCTCACTTTGAGAGGGGGGATGAATAAGGCAAGAGTCAAGTTGAGATAGGGAAGGTTGAAGTCCAAACTAACCTGACTTGTATCCTTTCCAATCCAGAAGTGAATATCAAACAAATAACTGCCTCCTTTTCCTTGTGTTGTCTGCAAATGAAATTTGTCAACACTTACCCATCAAAAAAGTTGAAGCTACTTTGTCTATTATGCTGGTTATTTGCATTGATATATAGCCTAAACAGAATAAAGATTAACTGATTCCAAATCATTTATTCTCTAGTGTGTTCAAATAGTGACAAAGTTAGCAATGTATAAACAAATGCCATGTAATATTGGATACAATGTGCACCTGCAAGATGATGTAAGAATCTCCCATGTAGAATTTCCCATGATCAGATTTGGGCAATGGAACTGGCTGAAAATTCTCAATCCTCCATATGTCAGTCCCTCTACAAAGAAGTTAAGTCTAAAACCCTTCATGTAGACAACATATCAAACATATAAAAATATAATTAGGAACACTAATGCCTATAGTTGAGTATCATCAGTACCATTTTTTATTTGATCCCTATCGAAAAATATAAATGAAGAAATGTTAATTTTCACATGTTCTTTTATAAACCACCCTTATATTAAGGATACACTTTTTGGCCTACTCCTTGGAATGCTGGTTCCAATACTTTTGTAGCGCTAGACATGGCTGAAACTTCCTCCTAAAATATTGTTTTTTTCAGCAACACTGTCTATAAATTCCAAAGTAATTCACTGCATGAGATGAAACAAGTTAAGAAAGTCTTGGCAAGAGAAAATCATGCATCACTTTGTCGATAAAATAATTGCATATCCTCTGAATCCACCATATCATTTATTCCTTGGCTTTTTTTTGTGTTTTTAAGAGAAGACAATCACAAAAAGTGTGAACATTTATTATAGCTCTGACTAATATAATCATCTCTACAGTACAAACATTTACTTACTTGTGGGAGTATTAGTAAGAACAATTTTTTAGCCCCATATCAAATGCATGTGACATTCTTATACTTTCAATTTATAATATGACTTAATAGTTTTTTAACTTGCATGCTAACTAACTTCAGGATTACTGTTGTAATCAGGCTTTAGCCTGCATTCTATTTGATATCATGATCTCATTCAAGAACCAACTCTCGTAAAAGCTCAACTTATTAGGTGAAAGCTCATAAATGATTTATATACAACGTGTTTTCTCATGCGAAATCTCTTCCGGTGTGAGACAAGCAAATCATTTTGAGTAATCTTCAGCAGCAGTTACAAGCAAAATATGTCATCAGACTCTTGAAACTTTCAGTATCTTCTACACTCTCCAAAAACTTTCACTTGAAGTACAATCCTGATTAGTCTCCTTACTCAATTTCAATCCCTAGTCACAAACATACCATGATTAATGATACCTAGCCCTCAACTACTAGAGAGGATTTTATGTTTTCTTATCCTGTTTTCTTTTTCACTCTGCTACATTGACTAAACATGCATTAGAATACTCCGCAGTTGCATGATTTTTTGTTTCACATGCTTACTGCACTTTTCTTGGAGGTGATACCCATTTTCCTCATATGCACACAATATCTGGTTTCTCTATCTTATTAAAATACCATCCAAGTAGTCCTTGTATATTTCATGTACAGAACTACAATGTACACATTCTTTTACTGCCTATCCACCCCATCCATGTGTTTTTCCAAATTTCTCAGTTCTCTGATTAGGTGGATATTGCTAATTGGGAATAGCATAATCAGGTTGTAGTTCCTTGCATATAGATTGCTGTGAAGAGTTCATCAAATAATTGCTTGTCCGCTAAAATGTCCTAAATCCAAGCTTAAGGGTTCAACATCTCAAAATTTCAATTTCCTTCCATAAAACTATCTAAGAGTTAAAAAAAGATGTTTATGATTGTGACAGTAATGCACTGGATTCCATCAATCATTAATCAACTTGATCTAACAATCTTAAAGAATTTCAAACTATAACAATATAAGTGATCAATTAATCAACTTGATTTGTTGCTTCAAAGTTGGATACTAAGATCTACCTGCCCCTCTTTTATGTTGATCATTTATTCATCTCTCTTTCAATTCAAAAGCTAATAAAAAAATGACAATTGATGATCAAAGCTTGATTAACAAAAAATAAAATGCAAATCATAACAAATGCATAATGAAATGAAATCACAAGAAAGAAACCAACTAAAATAAGAATCAGATAATCAAGGATGACAAAACTATGAAGCAGCATAAGAAAAAGCAGATCAAAAAGTATCATAGTGATCACAAAATGAAAAGCAAAAACAAGAAAAACCCATCAAAATTACCACAATCTAAGGCCAACCCAGATCAACAATCACAAAACTGAATCAGAAAAAGGACAGCTTGAGATCAAAGATTATACATAACAAAGTTGATGAGTATGAGAAGAAAAAAGGGTAGAATGATCAGACCTGAGATCTCAGAGGGTGTGATGATGATGATGGTGTGAGAGAAAGATAAGAAGGAAAAGGTTATGGAGGAGGACAAAGGTTGCAGAGCTGGCAATAAAGAGAGAGAGAAGAAGATACAAAAAAGTGAATTATTGCTGTTTTTGTGAGTGTTTTTTTCTCTCTCTCTTTAACTTTTTAGCCTTTTGAGATTTGCAATTTCAGAGAGTTGCAGAGACAAAGGTGGTATGATATGAATGAATGAATTATGACGAAGATGAAAATCAAAACTATGTTGAAATTGAAACAATATAATATAATATAATATAATAGAGAAAAAAATGGAATTGAATTGAATAAAAGAAAAGAAAATAAGAAAAAACAAAGAAGGAAAGAGAAAGCAACGACCAACCAGGTATATTTTAATAATTTACAAGGTTGTTTTATTGTTACATAAGAACAATGAAGGAAAGTCGTTATTTTAAGGTAAAAAAGATCCGCACACAGTGCAACCGTCCATTTTTGTTTTGGCTTTGCCTTTGCTTACAAGGATATTCTCTTTTGGATAATTTCATTTTTTTTACCACTCACTTTCCTATCATAATCTCTCAAAGTTAGGCTTAACCAACATGGTGTGTCTTAGTTGGCAAATACTATTTCACTTACAAGCTAAAAGTTGAATTAAGCAGATAGATAACTAATGACATGTTAATCTCTGGAATTTCCTTCATCTAACGTCATGCATTTAGGTTCTCTTTTTCGACTAATGTTTATGCTTGTAAGTCATAACCTTATCTAAAATAGTTTGGATATTGACATATCATTATTTAATCTAATATAAAGTGAGAAAATAAGATATGTATTGATGGTGTAAAATGATTTACATTATAATCCAAATTAATCGTGTATTCCATTAGATCACTTCATTATATCACATTTTAATTGTACTATGTAAATAATAGTTGATTCTTACTAGATGTCATTGTAAAATTAATTTACATTGATAAAACATATTCATTAAATTCATATAAAATATCTTTGGAACGTTCCTACACACAATGTATTTGGTAGCTACACTTACTAGACATTACAATGTATATCTTTAATTTATGTTTATAGTTAAAATAAAAAATCATCGGTTCAATTTAAATACTATATTTTTCATTTGACTTTGTATGGTAATGAATGAGTAACTTATAAAACACTAAATTTTTTGGAGTTTTACAATAATACGTGGACATTAAGAAATACCATACAAAGATATACATCTAATAATATTTTACTAAATACTATGTTTGGCATCTCTTTAAAATATGTGCATATTATCATTGCAATTTGAGTAAAATAAACAACACATACATGTGATCCATTCAATTTTCTCATGATATTTGGGGAATGATTGTAATATACAAAACTTATTATTGATTTGAATATTGGAATTTGGCTTTAGGCCAATCAAACAATTAGAATTTTCGGTGGTTGCTTCGTGTAGGAGTCTGTTTTTAGGTGGTAATGTCTATTTTGATGGGTGTTTGTCAGGTAGGGTTTGACTAGGTGTTGTGTGTAGGGGTGTCTTCTATGGTATTTATTTTCGGGGGTTCCGCCTATATACGGCGTCTTTAATTTGTATTCTCTGTTTTACCGGTCTCAGTTCGTCTTGAGCAGGGAATTGGTTTTTAAATAAAATTTAGAATTTTCTTTGATTGATTTAATGAAATCAGATGGAACATACTGTCTATATACTAGAAAATAAAAGAAAATAAAACGTGGGGTGCAATCCACTAAATTAAAAGAAGATGAAATGTTTACTTTGTTGTGACTCAGAATTGTCTGTCTAATTTGCATATAAAGACGCAGGATGGTCCATCACTCACTCAATAGAACTCCCATTGTCGATCCTCACCCTTTACTAACATGTCATCATCATATTTCATGTGATTTCTCATTGAAAACGTTACTAAATTCTAGAATGGAAACGAAAGAGAGAAAAATTAAGTATGACACATTAAGTATGGTAGGTTACTGGAAAACCTACTACCAAATTAAATTTACGTGCGTTAAATTTTTCTTTTTCTTTTTATAGTATGGGAAGGGGAGTATTTTGAAGAGTTTTTTTGAGGAAGGGTGTTTTGAAGAGTTGGTGAAGTGCACTGGTTATGTTTTAATGAGTTAGAGCATTAATAAATAATTATAATAAATTCCCTATTAAAAAACTTGTAGAAAGTTGTTGAATCCATTCTTATATGAATAAAAATTAGTCTAACAATAAAATATTTGAATTTTCTTTAGCCAATGAAATATTTATGACAAATTATATCTTTTTTTTCACATTTTCTTCGTAATTGAATGCGAATAGATCAGTTTGTTTATGAAAGAAGTTAATAATCTACCAATTCAAAGGACATTTTAGGTATTAGTACTTCTTTTAACACACAAGGTTGGCACACCAACTTCTGTTGCAATTTGGCTGACCAGTGTGGCATACATAGCTGAAGAAGTTGCCACATTGTATTGTTTGCATTTTGAAAAATATTAACTTGTTAAGGAGTATATCTCTAATTAATTTATCCATCTGAAACAAACTCATCTAAAAAAAGAATAATGGATAAGCATATCTTAAAATGTTTTAGTGAAGTTATGTAAATTGTTTATGTGATGTCTATAAATTGTTTTTAACTAATTTTGATAAGCTTTCTAAGCTAGTTTAAAAAATGACATAATATGTGTTAACTTTTTAAGATTTTTTTTATAGAATTTTTTTATAAAGAATTATAAGTTTAATTTTTCTGTTATTAAATAAATGAAGAATAAATGATTTTGTATTTTTGGATAGGAAGCCACCTTTAATATTTATGGATCAACTATGAGACTAATCTCTTTTAACCGTTCGATCACATTTTATAGTTCTTCACTTTTTTCAAATTTATGTCTATGGTGATTGAACCACACTCCTATCCACAAACCTAATGTTGTTTCAGCAACTAAGTCACATTCATCGGGTAATGTATGATTTTGTTTAACTGGAAACTTAGCCAAAAAAAATAAAAAAACTAAGCATATTGCCATGTATGTGAATGTGAGAAGAGATTCTAGAAAAAAGGTGTCAAAAAAAGAAGAAGAAGGGCAAATAAAAAGATAAAGGGTCTACCATGAATTTGGAAAAAGATATCTCAGACCACAAAAATCAAAAGGGGTCCAAGCATACAAAGAATGTAGCTCTTTATTTTAGATAAAAGGAGTACATCAAATAAAGTTATTATAAAGTAATTTGAAGTGTATTGACTAAAGACTGCTTCATTAAACAATGATTTATATTTAAATTCAAAAAATTTCCTAATATTGTCCAAGCATTGTGGATCTCAATATTGTTCACCAGTCATCAAATTGAAACAGTAGCAAAATTGGTGAAAGGGAAATAAAATGAAACAAAGGTAGATAATGTCCCAATGTCAATGTCAACAACCACATAGGCTGGCTTGAAACTTTTTGTTGTTCATCTCATATTCCTACTTAAGTTCATCCAAATAAAAAAAACTAATTTTTTTCTCTCCAACAAACACTATTCTGATCACACTATTGTGGAAGAAGACTATTTAATATTGTTCCACGCATATGTAGTTTAATTGGTGAATTAAAATACAACGAAAGTTTTTAAAAAAAAAAGGATTGAAGTTCAAACCTCAAAACCAATATAATCACTATGTCTATGTTTAAAAAAAAAAAAAAAAAACTATTATTGGATGTTCATGTCCACTTCTTGTTGTGGATACATTTTGCAAAATTAAAATTCTGATTCAATTAACCTCAAACGACCAAGATTGTGTTATTGTGACATGGTCCCAATAAGAGGGAATCATTTTTCCTTTCCATGCATGATCTGTAGATCAAATTTCAATGATTTACTACAAAATGAACCACCAAATTAACTGGGCCAGGACACCCAACACATGCTAACAGAAGATCATGTATGAAGTCACTTTGGCTTAAAGAGAAGATTTCGCTTGTTGGTACATTTTTAATTAATTAATTAATGGAAATGAACAGAAAAACAACAAAAGAAATAAATTCTCATTGACTTATAAGAGTGAGTTGGGAGAGGAATTTTCAAAACATAAATTTGGAAAGTTGCAATGGTTAAATAGAGGAGATATGTTGGCGAAATGATGTATTTGCTTGACTATTGAGATAGTGTAACAGTTATGTTTATTAAAGAAATTTTTTTACATAAATTTATTCTTTTTACTAAAGGACATAAATTTCTCTTCACTGAATAATGTAAACTATTATCTATCAATATGTTTGGTGTCAATGTGCAAGTTACACCAAGGATTCAAAAGTATTTTGAAAGAAATTCGTCGTTATACTCATCTACATCTGATTGATATAAGTCGATAGGACGAATCAAACCTAAAGCTTAACCTGTTCACACACGATTTAAAATTTATACAATATGTTTATCATCATTGTCTTCTAGTTCAACTTTTTGCAGCGATCTCCCAATGAAATATCTAACATGGCTTTCCTATTACTTCTTTTTCTTTCTTAACTTAACCGTTGAATACTAGCAGTTTTATTTTTTGAATGAAAAGCAATAAATCCTCATTGGTCTGACTGCATGCATGAGTCATTTGAAACTGAATTGAGGATATTGTATAAAGAAAAGAAAAACTAAACAAAAATCAAAATGTCAACAAGTTGTTGTAGTAGTGCAGGTGCTTCTCTTTAATGAAAATAATTGGCCTCAAATAATCATAAGCCGGCCAACTTATTGTCGTGATCACGTGAATCGGGAGTTGAATTCCATTAGATACAAAATTAATAGAGCTGTGTTTCACTTGTAGATATTTTTTTACCGTATTATATTATTAATTTGAATGTTGTCAGATTGTTAACAGATTCATTCTTTTCAGTTTTAATGAAATGAGATTTGTGTTATATTCAGTGTAATTTACTGATTTAAATGAATGAATACTTTGTTTTTAGTAAAAAAAATTGTCTCAATTTATTAACTATCATTACTTAGTTCAAAAAAGGAAAATAAAACCCCAAGATTAAGCTCATACTTACATGTTTCGAAGAAAAATATCCAGTTCAATGGATCAAGGCAAGTATAAACTTAACTAGTGTGTTAGCCCGTGCAATGCACGGGTGATACGTTACTATTTTTCAATCTCTAATTTTTTTATTTTATTTTGATTTATCAAAGAAAATCATTTATCCAATTTTTTAAAAAAAATTGTTTGTGTTTTCATATGTTGCAATGACAAATCTGTGTCCTATTTTTTTTATGTTTATTAAGGATCAATATTTTCATTATTTTTTATATTTGTCTAAAAAAAAATATATTTGCCTTTTTTATATGTATCAATCACAAATACGTGTTCCTTATTTGTTTGTTTTTTTCTTTCTAGATTTACCGATGACAAATACTACTCCCATATTTTTTTATGTATCCATGAATGATATTTTCATAGTGTTTCTTTTATCAGTGACAAATATTTGACCCAAATTTGTTATGTAACAATGATAGATATTTTTCCTATTTTTTTATATTTATAATGACAATTATATGTTATTTGTTTATTATTGACAAATATTTGTCCTATTTTTACATGTAATTATCACTGATAAAACCTCATAAAAATAGTGATAAAGATTTGTCCCATACTTTTTTATGTATCAGTTACAAATATATTTTTGTCTTTTTTAATATTTGTCAAGTATTTTATTAATATTTATCAATTTTTTAAAAATAGGTTATCTAACATTGTCTTAGTCGTTTGGTATCTTTTTCTTCGTGATAATATTAACCTAAAATGCATAAGAAATAAGTTAGACTTGAATAACTTTAAATTTATTTCTTTTTGAAAAGGTGTTGAATTATTTTCCATTTTCTTTTATTGCATTTCTCTCTTTTTTTTTATAATTAATTTGGATAATGAATTTTGCATTACTTTGCTTTTGAAAAAAATAATATTTATCAACGATTAACCATTTTCCCGTGTTTTTTTTCATGATCCAGTGTAATTTTTTTTTGAAGATTCAGGGATTAATATTTGTGTCATATTTTTTTTAATATTTATCATTGTCAAATATTTATCCCGTGTTTTTGTGTATCAATAACTTTTTTTTTCAATGATATATATTTGTTCCATATTTTATTTTGTATTTTTTTATGTATAAGAGACAAATATTTGTCCTTTTTTTAATATTTGTCTTGAATTTTATTTAAACTAATGGTAAAAAATATTTGTCTTGTGTTATTTTTATTTTTATCTCTTCTTTATCTTTTTATATATCAATAACAATATTATTCAGTTAATTTTTTCAAGATTTATTAGTGAATATATATATATACTTGTATATATCATTGACAAATATTTATCCTGTGTTTTTTATGTATCAATTACTAATATTTGTCTTTTATTATATACATATATAACAACTATAAGTATAGATCCGTGTTATTTTATCTATTAGAGATTAATGTGTCCCGTTCTTTTTAATATTCATTAGTGAAAAGTATTTGTATCATTTTTTTTAATATTTATAGGCAACAAATATTTGTCTCATGAATAATAAATTAATGAAATTTATGTATCTTAAGTCTTAACTTATTTTTATTCTGAATAAGTGGTTTATGAAATTTATTTTCAAAGTTTAGTACTCTTTGTTTTTGAATGAAATCATTGTAATGTTTTTGTTATGGAAAACGTGAATCGATGAAATGAAACTATTTTTTTAACAACTTATTAATTTTATTTCATACATCAAATATTATCTTATATTTTATTATTCTCTCTAACGTTTATAATTCAAACTCATAAATTGCTTCAATGTCAATTTTTTGTGTTAAAAAATTATTTATATTTTACATATTATAATAATTGGATAAACATTCGGATTTTTCATGTTTTAATAATTGACTTTTTCTTGACCGATTTTTTTTTTGAATCTTTTTTTCATTATGTTAATTTAATATAATTCTTTGTTTGATTTTGAAAAATTTGACTTTAGCAAAATATTTAATTGGTGTTTTTTTTGCCCTTTTGGTAAGTCATAAATGATAGCAAGTGAAATTTAAGTTTTAAAATTGTAAGAGTTATTTTCATATTCATATCTTTGAGATTCAACTTGCCACATGTCACTTTTCTTAGGTATTTCATTTTGTTATGCCATGTAGATTGTGTCATTTCACCATTCTAAAATGTATGTATATAAGAGATAAAGATAAAGATATCCTTAAAGTTATAAGACCAAAAAGTTAAAAATGCTTCTTAATTAAAATGACATTTATGACAAAGTTGTCTCCGAAGAGATTTCAATCATGTATCTCTTAAAGTTATGTATAAGACCAAAATTTTACCAATGACTTATAACCTCAATGGATAAATGTCGAGCTTTTGATTGATTTGTAACAACAAAAACATATTGGAGTAACAAAACCAAAGAAACTTGACGAAGAAATATTGTCTAATGGCGAAGTGCATCTCAAACTCTCTATGTACCTTTGTCGTCCTTGTTTCCACCTTCACAAGTAAGTTTCTCCATCATTCAGATACTAATTTTTTTTTTATATACAAAAGATACTGATTATTTTATTATATTTATTAACAATCAAACTCGATATGCAAGAGTTTTATAACACTTACACACATGCTATATACCAAAATCAGATTTTCCGCGGTTGTTGAATAGAGATCAAATTATCCAAATTTCAATGTAGTTTTTTTATTTATTTACTAAAATAAAAATTCTAAGTTAAAATCTGGACCGTTCAATCCAACAACCACATATTGTCTACTACGTGAATAAGTCAACTTTTGACTGCAGACAATCTTGATCCCGCTAGACCTCACTAATTTTTGTTTCATTGTTTATTTTTTCTTGCCCTAATTTGTGTGGGAGCACAGTGCAATCAATACTAGTAGAAGCATGCTCAATAATTGTGGGTAACTGTGGAGCAATGGATTGCACAAAATATTGTAATAACCTTCCAGGAGGTCCAACCGGATCATGTCGTTACTTCAACCTATGCACTTGTTTTTACAATACGCCACCCCCAAAAACTCCAGGAATACAAACTTGCAGTGTTGGTTTTGGCCTTTGCGAAAATTGTGATCTAGACTGTTGCAATGAAAATTGCGTTAACTATTACGCACATGAATACAAAAATATTAGAGGGAGATGTCTTCATATCGTTGACCATGATCCAACCTATTGCATTTGTTTTTATGACCCTAAATAAATAGCTCCCAATCCTTATCTATGGAATAATAAATGATAAATATAATAAAAGTGTGTGTTACTATCCCTTTTACATGTATTTGTATTATTTTTTTCACCTTTTGCTATATATTATTTCATTCAAGTGAGAATTTTGTTTTAAATCTAAATATAAACAATAAACAAGAATAATGCTAGCATTCCTAAAAACAATTAAAAAATAATACTAGCAACATAATATTTAATAGACTAATTTCACCACCAACAATCAAGTCTTATCCTATTAAGTGGGGTTGACTGCATGAATCAAATTACGACATAATGTTGTATCATAAACCATATTTGGATCAAACTCAGTAAACTCTAAATCTTTTCTAATAGTTTCTCTTTTAATTTTTTTATGTCTTCATCTACATATTTGGATCAAACTCATTAACCTGTAAATATGAATTATTTAAGAAAATTGTCCTACGTTGAAGTAACAAGAAGTATAAATTAAAAGAATATATTAAAAAGAGATAAAATAATAAATAACAGAGATTATTATATTAAAAAAAAGACATTAATGATTTATTGATATTATAAAATGACATAAAAATGACTAATTATTTTGGCTAGCATGTCATATAATTTAATACGGAGTAGTTTATCACAAATATACTCCCTTTATATGCCAAATTACATGCCACTATAGCAAAAAATATTTTCCGCATTTTATATGTGAATTTCTTATTCAATGAAACATTAATGTTTCTTTGTCTATTATACCCTTTAATATTTTTTTTTGAGAGAACCCTTTAATATTTATTACTCTCTTTTTTTCAATTTTTTAATTTGTTTTTTATACAAATAATAAATGATAATTTTGTAAAGTGACACAAAATTTCTACTTTCCATATAAAACACACTAGTCATTAATGATTTAATTTGTGTGAAAAATGCCAAAATGACGTAATTTGAGTCAGGAGTCTTCAATGACAATTTTAAATGTTTGACTTAAGACAATAAAATCGGGTCAGAAAGAACAATGTCTCTAATCTCATTTGATGTGATTATGGCCGTATCCATACAGTGGACCTTAGTTTTTAAGGGAAAGAAACTATTCTCCTTCATCCGTCTGTATCTTTTTTCCATTTCTTTCGATCTAAATAAATGGTTTCCACATATATCAAGTGTTTGTTTTTTGTATATTTTCGTCATTTCGTCGTCTGCGTGAGACATTATGTTGTTTGTCTTCATATGTGGTGTTACTTGATTTCGCACCTTGCGGTGATCGTTTGGTTTCTATTGAAAGATCGATTTCAGTTAATTATAAATTCAATCAATATTTATGTGTCATTGTTGTAGATCCGACAATGTGTATTACGACGACTTAGATTTTATCATATTATTTATAGACATTTTGTTGTTGTATGCTATTAACTTGGGTGTTGTGAGTTTGTTCACTGATCCACCTTTAACATTTCTAGTGATGTTGGACATGTTATTGCTTCTAATATAATATATAAATATTAATGAATGAATATATTTTGTTTTTATAAAAATAACAATAAAAATTATGGCTGCATCCACCTCTTGACCATTCGTGGAAAATACATCAATTTAATCTCTAAGTATTATAAAAAAAAACAATCAATTTGGTTGTGTAAGAGACTAAAGACACTACAAGAATTTTGGTTTTTTTCGTCAGTAACGTTATTGAGGGTTTTTTTAATATCATTGAGGGGTTATTCCGCCAGTAATTACTGAGGGTCTAAATCCCCCAGTAATGTAATTTTGAATTGGTTAGTAAATAGAGGAATTCTTGTACTGAAAGATAGATGAGAGAATATTATAGTCACCTTTTAGTTGAATTTAATAGTTTAGAGGCTAAATTAACGAAAGAGTAATAGTTTGAGGAATAAATTCACTATTTATTTGATATTCTCTCTTTACCGTTGAACTTGTCTTTTTCTTTTCGTTATTAATTTTTCTCGTTACCATAAAGTCTCAACTCATTTATATATGTATATAACTCATGATAAAAAAATATTTTTTTTTTAGGAAACATGTGTATATATATGAAATAATAAATATTTCTAAAATAAAACAATATGAATTCATTCATTTAATTTTTTTTTATATTTTAAATATTATTCTTTTATATAAATTGTTACTATTTATCCAGATTCGAT
>Ga0315914_1007800_pt1 | contig 14647 bp, 4 predicted proteins | sample MpolenodulesMG_FD_203920 | JGI IMG/M metagenome (GOLD analysis project Ga0315914, IMG submission 203920) | Medicago polymorpha root nodule microbial communities from Los Angeles, California, United States - elongated nodules | ecosystem: Host-associated > Plants > Roots > Nodule | place: USA... | reverse complement strand
GACATCTAGACTTTGAGTCATTTATATATAAGTATTATGTGGACTTTAAACTTTGAGTCATTTATAACTATATACAATTTATAACATAAATTTAACATTTTTTTTGTAAAATCCATCGATTTTTATTGCGATTTTACGATTTTATTAGATTTTGCTATCATATATCGATTCTACAAAAGTTGTTGAGTAAAATCCTTCGATTTTGATTACGATTTTGATTTTGTTATTCTATTTCGACTTGAAGCAAAATCCAATTTTGACAACCTTGTAGTCTAACATTTTTCATTGAACTTTATTAAACTTTAGACTTAATATATTTAGCCTCTCTATTTTGCCTGATTCATGATTTTAGTCTCTTCAATTTAAATCTGAAACATAATCACCTAAGTTTTAAAATTTATGAAAAAAATTCTACGACTAACTACTAAGACCATCTCCAATGAAAGGGTCTTAACCATTTAAGACCCGGTACATATTAGGTACCTCTATTGGGGAGAATTTTTTTCAGGGTCTTATAAGACCCCCACTTTTAAGCGGAACCCTCACTCTTTTAATATTAAAAATTTGAAATGTAATGGTATAAGGTTATTGATGGGTGATTAGTGGGTCTCATTTAAGAAATTTTTGTGAGATACTGGGTTGGAAGGATTGAGTTTTTATTAGACCATCTACAACTGAGCAATCTATTTTGGATGCTTAAGTGGGTCATGCATGTACACGTCATATATTTTATAATATTTTATAATTTTCAATTATATTACTTAATAAGCACTCAATCTCTACAACCCAACATTTCATAATAAAGTTACTAAATAGGTTATATTAATAACTCAATGTCGTTGTATTTCAAATAAGTTTCTTGATTTGTGTACAATTTATTACGTATGTATGACCCACGGAAATTGAAGAGAGAGAGGGTACTTACATAGTCACCTTTCTCTATAAGCATCAAACATTTACTCTCCATGAAGGGGGTGCTTATTTACTTTGGTGCTAAATAGATGAACCACCCGCCATTGCAGATGCTCTTATGTACTACTATTAAAAAATTATAAATAAGTTATGTGTACACGTGAGATTCATTTAAGTACCCGAAAATATATGTCTCCATTGTGGATGCTCTAAGACTATTTTGTTGATGTGACATGTTAAATAAGTAGATGATGTGACAATGTATGCTTTTTGAGAATCTTATTTTTTTGAGTTTTGAATTTTGTCGGTTAAAGTTTTATTTTTAAACAACATTTTAATGACATGAAAAAATTAAAAAATAAAATTTAATCCACACTTGTCATGTCCCTTATTGAGATGCCAACTCATCATTCAACTTGACACCACATAAGCCTCAAATTTCTTGATACAGAAATCCTTAAGATTTTAAAATTGACCTACCAAATTTAAAAATAGGAAGATTAAAATCGTGAATCGATCAAAATAGAGGATCAAAAGTCCGTTTACCACATATTATTCTCTTATGTATTTAATCTATCATTTCGCTTGAGTAAAAATAAAACTAAATAAATTTGTTCACATGGGTAAGAAATATGATAAATGAAAATTAAATTTGCAAACCTGAAAATAACAGCTAATATGAAAGTGAAAGCAGGTACAAGATTACCAATTGCTGCAGCAAGTGTGGGAGAACTGTAATTAATAGCAATATACCCCATAATTTGACATGAAGATCTGCTTAACATAAACAAAAAACATGAGAACCATAAAATTAAAGACCAAATCTAATAAATTTATATTAACAAAATGCGATTTTTCAATCACCCTATTGCTCCAAGAAGCACAATTTTGAATATTATGGAGAAACTGAGTGGATGAACCACTCTTGATCTGCAAAAATACAAGGAAAGAAACATGTGAAGAAAATAATCAAATTAAGTATAAGGTTTGAAATCATTGCGAGTTTGACAAAATTAAGGTGATATCGTTATTTTGTTGAAACATCAAAGAATTTTTTACCAAAATTTCATTCTAACACCGTGATTCTGACAAACTTACCTTCTTCTAAAAAAAGTGATAGGAAGGAGAAAAGAAGTAGCAATAGCATAAGCATAGGCAACAAAGACATGATTGTTCATCCCTTGAAGTGTGGCTGCTTTGAACAAAGTGAGTAAAGCCATGTCAACACATTCATTCCCTATAATCACCACAATTGGTAGACAATCCATGTAAAAGGACCATTTTCTTGTCATTTTTCTATGTATTCTAAGTTTAATCCCATACACAACAATCACAAACCTTGTTGAAGTTCAGAATGTTGTTAGATGCTTTTGATGAGGTTTTGAGTTGGATCATTTTTTAATCAAAAAACAAAATAAAAGTTAAAGCTGATTGTCTTAAATTAATATATATCAAAGACTTGTTCATTAGTATATTGTTTTTAGTCATGTTACTGATGATGGAATTGGCATAATATCTCTAACTTTTTCTGAATTAGTTAGTATTATTTTGCTGCCATTTGCATGAAAAATGGGACCAAATTAGGTTCATGATATAAATATACAAACAGTGAAAATGACAACTTCGCTGCTATAATAATTTAGATTTAGCATCTTCATAAAATAATTTTGGCAAATGAACCTATAGCATTCAAATATATAGTTTCTTTTCTGTAAAAAAAAAAAATCATACAAATTATTTTATTTGATTTTTCTTTACCCAATTGAAGGAACAGAAGGGTGGAAAATAGGTAGGAAAAAATAAAAAAATTATGCTAATTAAAGCCTGTAATTATTTTATCTCTTTTGGGCAAAATGGATGCAACATCTTAATTATATTTGGCCCCCTAAATTTGTCAATGTTGCGATTTTGGCCCCCTAATAAAAAAAATGAAAATTTTGTCCCCCTAAGATTTAGCCTCTTTGCAATAGTAACATTTTGGTCAATTTTGACCGGGTCAACGTTTGCATGGCAGTTTACTTGACTATGTAGCATGTCACGTGTGTAATATGGCTAATTAGAAAAGAAAAGAAAAAAGTCACAACTATACTGATTAATTAAAAAAATAAAAAAGAAAAGAAAAAGGGAAGGAGCACGTGACTAAACCCTTCTTTCTCTCTACCAACACACAACAACCTTCATCAAATCCAACAACAAGTTGAACAAACAAAAACAAAACATTCACTTCATCTTCAAGCCACAAAATATCAACAAATAATCTTGAACGAGTATGTAGCTTTTGCAAACGCTTTTGTTTGATCCATCCAATATTAGCAATGCTATTTTAACCAATCCAAATAAGATGCCAAGAATTTTGAATTGAAAACTAGTGCTAGGTATAATTAGGGCCTAGACAGATTAATTCATATGGTTAGTTTTTGCTTAAACAAACAAAAGATTAGTTCTTTTCTTGAGAAAGAAATACAATTTCACTTTCTCCTTTTCCAACGTTCTTAAGAAGCTGATGAATATTAAGCAAAATACCACCATTGTTCAGTTCCTACTTCTTATCGTTCCCATACTCATAAAATTGATTTTTGGAGTTTGGTAGGGTTTGAATGAAAACCCAGAAATTGTTTTAGGATTTAATTTGGATTTTAAATTGATTTGAAGTTTTTGGTTTGATTTTGGGAAAAAAATTCTTCTGGGTTTGTTGAATTGATAGGTTAAGAAGATGAAGGAGAAGGATTGGTGGATGAAGTTGCTGGAAAAAATGTCTTCACACATACCCCTTCCCTTTTTCTTTTCTTTTTTATTTTTTTAATTAATCAATATAGATGTGGCTTTTTTCTTTTCTTTTTTAATTAGCTATTACACACGTGGCATGCCACATAGTCAAGTAAACTGCCATGCAAACGTTGACCCAATCAAAACTGACCAAAAGATTACTATTGCAAAGGGGTTAACAAAATTTTCATTTTTTATTAGGGTGTCAAAATCGCAAGATTGACAAACTTAGGATGCCAAAACTGTAGTTTAGCCAATAATTAAAAGAGACCAGGACAAAAAGGACAAGGGGAACCTAGAACAAAACCTCATCAAACCATAAAAACTAAACAAATATTGAAGGACGAAAGTCAGACCCATTACAAAGAAAATAATAAGAAAGTATACAGCAAAACAAACCAAGAAAAAAGAAAAAGAAATAGAAAGTATAAATGTGTCATTAGTCCCTGCACTTTCATCAGATTTTGGTTTTTGTCCATGCACCTTTTTTTTGTTTGGCATTGGTCCCTGCACTTTGTAAAAATATTGGTATTGGTCTCTATGTTAACTTTCCGTTAAAAAATAATCACAAAACTAACGGAGTGCCACATGACCCAATCATTTCACGCCACATGACATGCAAAAAAAATTGAAATTAAAATAAATGAATGAAAATAATTCATTATTAATTAGTTTTATGGTTATTATCAATATTCAGATTCAGATTTAATTAAAAATCCTCTACAAAGAAGGATTGATCGTAAGACATCTTCTTCCTCTAAAAGCCATCATCATCACCATCACCACCGTGTCTATTCCTATTCTTCTTTTTCTTCACCCATCTCCAATTTCACATTCATCTCTTTTAATTCAGCATAGATTCAAAGGTCATATTTAACATATAGTTGGCATAAAAATTCAACATAAATTCATCAAAAATTGAACCATAACAGAAATTAAAAAAAAATTAACTGAATATAAACAAACATAAATTGAAATAGAGAAAGGTGAAACAAACATAAATTGAACCATTGAACAACAAAAGAACAAAAACAATTTTACAGAAACAACAATTCAGTGGTAGGAATGGTTCTAACGATGATGGAAACGCAGCTCAAAACAAAAACGAAGGCGACATTGGAGATAGAAATAGCGAACCGTAACGGAAAAAAAAACGAAACGTGAATTGAATGATGGAGGTCGAAATCATATCTATTGATGGAGGACAAAATCGAAACATGATGGATGAAGGTTGAAATCGAATCGCAATGGCGTTTTTCAAAAATGGCGCCAATCGATTTCTTCCTTTCTCAAAAATGGCGTTTTTCATTTGCTTTCTATCTCTCTTCTCTTTTTAATTCATCATTTTTTATCTCTAACTAATGATATTAATAAAACTAATTAAAAATCAATTATTTTATTTTATTTATTTTAATTTTGAAATTTTGTTTTTTGGGTGCCAAGTGGCGTGAAATGATTGGGCCACATGGCACTCCGTTAGTTTTGTGTTTTTTTTTTTACGGAAAGTTAACAGATGAACCAATACAAATATTTTTACAAAGTGCAAGGACCAATGTCAAACAAAAAAAAGTGCAGGGACTAAATGCACATTTAAGCCGAAATAGAATAAGAAAAAGACAAAACCGAATAGAGAGAACAAATCAATTTAGATGCCTTCCTCTAGAGCGGGTATTATAAACTTGAAAATCCTTCTGCGTGTTTTTTTTTCCTTAGCTATAGACACTACCTCAATGAAAGGCTCTTCCCTAACGGCATAGTGGTTCCACAAATAATTGAAAGTTGATGCTCTCTCTTCTTCATCAGCATAAACCTGAGGCCCATTGGCACAGGAATCATTGTTCTTCCAATACGACTGCAAAATCTCAAAGTCATGAGCGACAGTAGAATTTAAAACATATTTAGTAAGAATGACATTGGAAGAGTTCATACCACACATAAATGAGGTATCTTGATTGTAATTCAAATATGTCACTGCATCACTCCAAAAACCATTAATACGCATATGAGGAACTTTGTTGCCTTGCTTCTCTATTGGTTCTCCCCTTGATTCTCAACCAAAACAATAGGATGAGCAAAGTTGTCTTCCACCTACAATGATTGCACAGGATTCTAACAATAATATGATATATCTCTAGCTCATGAGTAAATACATCTCTTATATAAACAATATATGCCCTCTCCTTGTCGCGTTGTTTGGAACTGACTCTGAAGGTGTGGCCTCAACAACCTTCTCAACTTCAACATTTGATCTGGTAGGCTTAGCAATAGGTTGCTTGTGCACAATTACTGTACTTGCTGAAATTTTTGGAATTGGATACTTGCAATTCTTAATAGTATGCCTAATTATTTGTCATGATTAGCATAAAGGATGAAGTTTCTCATATTCAACATTGACATAAAATTCGAATCCATCCTTTCAACAAGGATTCTTTCATGCAAATCAGAATTGGAATCAATATTTATTAGTACCCTTGCAAAGTGATTAAAGTCCTATTCTTATTAGCCTCAAGGAATGCCTAACGCCCCAACTATTTCAAACAAAATTGTGGGTTGCCAATATTCAAATGCAAGACTATCAATGTGAATCCATGTTTGAGCATTAGTCTGCTACACAATATAAGAGTTAAAATTGACAGTCCATGTAGAAGTCCTCGACAAACTCGGTGCAAGATTCCATGATCTTATGGATACTACCACACTTAAGTCATCCAATTATGCAAAACTAAATTCTAATTAGCCTTTACTTAAAAAACCTATAATTATTAAATATTAAGTGTAATATATTAGTTGTTCATTACACTTAATATTTTACAAAATTATAATTTTTGTCTCTCCTAACAAACAAGATCTACACTTATTGAACCAAGTGATTGAGTTCGAGTGGTTAATGAACTTCACCAAGGAAGAACTGTTCAGGAGAACTGAGTTCGATTCCTATATGGAACAATTCTTAGTCATACTATTTACTTCACGGCCGAACTCCGGATTACCATGATCTCTTTTTCATGCGAATTAGAGAATGAACGCCAAAAAAAGTATCTACACTTATTGTAATTTATATTTAATGAAAATTATAATTCTTTATTGAAGTAAATAACTCATTGATTTTCATTCCAAATTGATGGTAGAATAAAAGAAGGGGAACATGATGAAATAAGGGGGAGGATAGGTTATACTTGTCCAACCTCACTTATGCGAGTGCTTTTAGATTATTGTGATCATATAGTTAAGTGAGGTTTCTCTTTATGATCCAATATATATAATCCGGTTAATAATCATACCATTCTAGACAATGATTTGACAATGTCTCAACGAATATTAAATTGTTTAACTTTATTATCGATTGAAAAAAGAAAAATTAAGCGAAAACAATTACAAGATTTAAATAAATAATTTTGGATCTTAAGAATTTTGAAAAATAAAATTTAAATATAAATATAATAATTTTACTACAAATGTTATAAATAGCTTAAAAAAAACCTCATTTTATAGAATTCACTTCAGATAATGAGGATCAAGGAACAAGTTACAACAGTCAACAAGTTGATATAAAAGGAATTAGTGGTCCCATGACAAGGGCTAGGGTGAAGAAATTAAGGGAAAATCTTGAATAACAAATCACCTTATTTTTTGACACCACGATTGTTCCAAATATCAATCCATACTACCTTACCCTCTCTTGAGTGAATTTTGATTGTAATATTGTTTAGTTTAAAATTTAGATTACTTTTATTTTGGAGTTGTATAATGCTCCTTGTTTTTCTAGTTCTTTATTGGACCTTATAGGTGATGGCCAAATTCTATGTATAAATAACAACTTTGCTATCATTTTGAAGGAGATTAATACACAAATTGATATTTTCAATCTTTGATTGAAGAGAGGGTTAGAATTGCTCTTCTAGGTTCTTGCATGAACCAAATCTATATCCATATCAAGAGCATCTTATTTTTGTGACGGATCTGCGATTCGATCTTATCGTTCATCTTGAATGTGGCGATCGATCTTTCCACTTCTCATTTAATTCCATTTTGTATATATGTTTTCTTTCTATTCCTAGTTTGGTTAATTTTCTTAAATTTTCCATCTCAATTCAAGAAATTTACATTTAGGTCAAAGATCCTTATATGATGAATTCTTATTGGATCCACATCATCAGGCCACAAAATATGTTAGAATGGCCCTTACATGCATCTTAGCATGGGTCTCGATAAACTCTAACGAATCACTAGTTTCACTTGAATTTTGGGTAGACATGCCTATTTTGTTCTTGAATCATAAATTTTTTGGAGGTCCGAATATAATAATATCAATTTTACATGTATCACTAGGTTTTGCTCAAAATGTCATATTTTTACTGCGCATCTATCTTACATTACAATTCATTAGATTAGACAGCCTTATTTTTAGACCTTTCCATTTGTTTTGTTTTCAAAGGTTTCAATTCTACAGCTTTGCAATAGAGGTGCATTATCTGTAGATGATGACTCTAGGCTACCAACATCTTCCTCTATCTCTTCTCTTGATTTACCCCACATTACAGCATAAAGACCTATTGAGATTATTATGGCTCCAATTATACTGTAGAATGTAGAAAGAAATATACAAATTAATGATTAAGTTGGAAAAACAAAAATTTAAGGGTTAATTAAGTAAACGATCTCTATAAATGTTCAGAATTTAGCTTTCAGTCCTTACAAAAAAATCATACTTTTTAATTTCTACAACATTTTCCTTTAGCATTTTAGGGATCGAAAATATCGACGGAAATTTTTTATAGCGACTAAAAATACTGATGGAAAATTTTACATGGTCTAAAAATCTGACGGAAAATTTACAAGGACTAAAAAGTGCAAATTATTTTAGGGACAAAAACAAAGTTCTAAATATTCATAAGAACCGTTTACTTAATTAACCCAAAATTGAATAAACCATACCTTCCAACATGAAGAGTATCACCAAGGAATATAACAGCCAAGGCAACAGAAAAAACAATTTGGAGTGGCTTGAATGATGTTACATAGACAGCTCCCTTTAAGCGTAGTGACCATGCATAAACTATACTGCTTATTAATTTTCCAAAAATCCCCTAGAAAAATCAATGTGTCAAATTAAGAGCTGTAAAAAAATTTGGTCAAAGTGCAGCAATAGTAATTTCAAGTGTTTCTTACAGAAGAAACTATTGAGATGAGTGAGAGATTTAGCCCTATTTTCCAAGCACTTGAATTTGGAACTGATAACAAAGCTACAACTGTTGATATGATGGTGGCAGAAATTGTGTATAACAAGACTAAAGTTACTTCATCTGGGAACTCTTTCAAGATATGCACCTGTGAAATGAATATAGGATTGTGAACTGAAACTTCTTAGAACTAAATTTTTGAAGCTCTCGCTAAATAAAAAGAAATGAAGAAATATTTACTTGTAAAGGATTTAGATTCTCTTAAAAAACAAGTAGCTTGCATATTTTAGAGATGAGTAATACTAGCAATACTTTCTCATTTCTCTTAACACACACTTTTCAACATACTATTTGTTATTGAGACATTCTAGTAAATTCAAATTAAAGACGTCGATTCATGTAATTGTATTCAATAACTTCTATTTTCTCAAAAGTGTCTATGTGTCAGTGTTATGTCCCGTCTTCATATTTTGAAGTATAATGTCTCTTATTTTGCAATACTGTTACAAAATATTGATCATAACCCTATATAACGAACACTCTAGAATCATAACCCTAGAAAACAACAGACAAGAATCATAACCCTAGAAAATAAACCACAAAATATTAGAGAATACACATGAATATACTTTAAAAAAAAAATAATACACTTGAATATAAGTAATTAAGCCTAAGGTATGTGAAGGCACATAGTCCTCCATAACATTTTTGCGTAAGATGAAAACCTCTCAATATTCAGCAAGTTATTTCAAGCAAGAACTCGGGTGAGAAAACATGTTTTAATTGAGGAACTAAGTGATTAGACTCAAGTGATTAATAACTTTCACCAAATGACAAATTGTTTGGGAGAATCCGAGTTCCATTGCTAAGTAGAATAATTTTTTTATCAAACTTTACTTACTTTTTGACCGAACTTCATATTACTATGACCCCAAAAACCAGAAGATTAATAAAAAAAATATAAGTAAATGGGGGTTTTTAATTTTTATAGATTAAAAAAAAATGTTCCACGCTTACTAGTGTGGAATTTGGTGTTTAAAACTTTTAAAATATGAACAAAATACTCCACAAATCCTACCATTAAAATGTACCAAAGTGAAAACAGAAAATAGACGATTGTTAGAAGAATGCCAGCAAATGCCCAACTTGAATCCAGTGACTTGACAAAGTCAATTGGTTGATGAAGTGATGAGGAATTCATGATGGATGGTCCTTTGTAGAAAGTCAACACAAAAGCACCTGCTATAGATATTATGCTTCCAATTACCTTAGCATTACTACTTCTACTTGCAGCTAACTTTTCCATCCTTAATTGCAATGATAACAAGAAAACAAATAAGTGGACAATAGAATAAGTTTAATGTAAAATAGAATAAGTCAACTTTCCTTCTTGTTAGAGGAAGTATGTTAAATGTAATTTAGGTTTAAATAGATGTTGGTCTCTTTGGTTTTCAATTTTAGTCTCATCATTTAGTGATGCGACAATGTATAATTCTTTGGAAATCTTTTTTTTTTTTTAGTTTTGAATTTCTGCAATTAATTTTTTTTTCAAAGCAATATTTTAGGATAGCACTTGGGTGACATAGCATTTGGTGACATTAGTGATATTGACCAACTACAATGTTACAAGTGTATAAAAAATCTTGTGATAGAGAGAGAAAAAAGTCATTTGCGACATTGTAGTTGACCAATATCATCAAATGTTATGTCACTCAAATACTACCCTATATTTTATTGACATGAAAATAAAATAAGATTTTATCCACGCATATAATTTATATGCCACATCACTCAATATATTTTCAACTCATCCTTTGTCGGAATTGGATCCCACGTTGTAACTGTGTTAACGCAGTAATGTTTGGGCAATCCGATAAAAAATTAACGGTTATGATCAACATTGTGTGAAATTGTTTATGCAAATCTAAACCGTTAGATCGTATTTCTATGGTCAGGATCGTGTACTACGTGGAGCAGTTATAGCATGAAATTCATATCCTCCTTTGTCAATCCATCATTCAACTTAACACATCAATAAAAATAAACCTTAAATTTGGTCGTGCGGAAATTTCTAAAATGTTAAAATTGTGAATCAATAAGAATAGAATAACAAAAATGTGTTTAAACCTAAATTTTGCTATATTTGTTTTTAATTATTAGTTCAAATTTTAATTATATTTGTGTTTTAGATAGATGATAGTGGAATGATGAGGTTTGAATTTCGGTTATGATGTTTAACCTAACAATTTTGACATTTTATCCACCCAGTTAGGACTTTTGAACCAAATTTTAATTATATCATTCTTAGATATTTAACCTATCATATGCACAAAAATTCCTTCGAGTGATAATAATTAAGTTTTTAGTCCCTATAAATATTCACAGTTTTGTTTTTAGTCCCTGCAAAATAAAATCACACTTTTTAACCCCTGTGACATTTTTCTTAAGCATTTTAAGGACCAAAACTGTTGATGTAAATTTTTTACAAGGACTAAAAGTGTTGATGGAAAAATTTATATGGACTAAAAATGTTGATGGAAAATTTTACAGGGTTTAAAAAGTGTGATTTTATTTTGTAGAGACTAAAAACAAAACTGTGAATATTTATAGGGACTAAAGACTTAATTAACCTGAAAAATAATAACTTAACTAAGGGTAAGAATATGAAAAATTCAAATAAAAATTGCAAACCTGAAAGCGACAGCTAAGATGAAAGTGAAAGCAGGTATGAGATTACCAATTGATGCAGAAAGTGTTGGAGAACTGTAACTAATAGCAGTGTACCCCATAATTTGACATGAAGATCTGCATAACATGAAACACTAACTATCAGAACCATAAAATAATGACCAAGTATAATAACAAATTTTTATTTTATTTTATAAAATAACAAAATATTATATATATATATATATATATATATATATATATATATTAAAGAAAATGTCATTCCCTATCGCCCCAAGAAGCACAATTTTGCATATTATGGAGAAACTGAGTGGAGGAACCACTCTTGATCTGCAAAAATATATGGAAAGAAAAACATGAAGAAATTGGTCAACAAAAGTATAATGTTTGAAATCAACGCGAGTTTAACAAAATTACAATGATGTCGTTATTTTGATTTTACCGAGATTCCATTTGTTTGTCGTGATTCTGTCAAACTTACCTGGTTCTTAAAAAAGTGATAGGAAGGAGAACAAAAGTACCAACGGCATAAGCATAGGCAACAAAGACATAGTTGTTCATCCCTTGACGTGTGGCTGCTTTGTATAAAATGACTAAAGCCACGTCACTGAATTCATCGCTTGCAATCACCACAATTGGTAGAAAATCCATGTAAAAGGACCATCTTCTTGTCATCTTTCTATGTATTCTAAGTTCTATACCTTACACAACAATCCCAAACTTTGTTGAACTTCACAATATATGTTAGATGTTCTTGATAAGGATGAGGTTTGAGTTTGACCATATTTTTAATCAAAATCCAAAATGAAAGCTAAAGCTGGTTGTCTTAAATTAAGATACACTCAAAAGACTTTCTTATTATATTATTTTTAGTCATGTTATTAATTTATTACAGGGTTAAATATGTTTTTGGTCCCTATAAATATATCAACTTTTCGTTTTAGTCCCTATAAAATTTTCAATCACTATTTTTGGTCTCTATTTTTAAGTTAATTTTTGTATTTTTTAATGAAATTGTGCAGAAATGTGTAGAATATTGTAAAAAATATTCCCCCAAAAAATTAGAATTTTTTTAAAAAAACATAAATTAATTATGAATTCTTAACCGTCAAACATATAAAAATTCTAATTTTTTTGGGAGAGATTCTTATAATATTATGATTTTTTATGCAAAATTTTATTCAAAAATATGTATCCTATATATGAGTTTACTTTAAAAGAGTGACTAAAGGTGAAGATGGAAAAAAAATTTAGAGGGACTAAAACGAAAAGTTGATATATTTATAGGGACGAAAAACATATTTAACCCTTTATTATAATTTCTAATGAGATGGTGTTGACAAAATATCTCAAAGTTTTTGTAAATTAATACTCCCTTCGTTTTTAAATATAAGTAAAATTGACTTTTTAGGTTCATTCATTTAATGATGAATGTGGTCCATAATATAGACCACATTCATCATTAAATGAATGAACTTAAAAAATCAATTTTGCTTATATTTAAAAACGGATGGAGTAGTATTATTTTGTTACCATTTACATGGAAAATTGGGTCCATGGAAAGTCAATTTTAACGCGTTCTATGCTTGTCAGACTATATAATTAATGTACACATGGGTTTATGTCAGTTGATAAGGACAATACAAAATATATGTAAGATCCGAGGTTCAAACTCCAGACACCACAAATAAAAGACTACATAATTAAGAATCTCGTGAGATACGCGAGAAGTTATTAGAATGAAAAAAGAAATTCTCATATAACAATGTTGAAAATGACAACTTCGCTGCCATAATAATTTAGATTTAGCATCTTCATAAATTATTATGGCAAGTTAAGGAACCATTACAATGAACATATATAGTTTTTCTTCAAAAAATATCGACTTTCTAAAATTTATTTTATTTCTTTAGCCAATTGAAGAAATAGAAGGGTGGAAAAATAGCTAGAAAATCTGGCCTAGTATATAAAACTATAACTAAAGCATATATATAATATTAGCTATTCCCTCAAAAAAAATATAATATTAGCTGTTATTTTATTTTATTTTTGAGAAAGATTAATTATTAAATATTAAGTGTAATGAATAGACAATTTATTAAAAATAAATTATTTGATCATTACAAATAAAATATTAAGTGTAATGAATAGATGTCCAAAAAGAGTAGATCCACCATAACCAATAGATTTCTTTGCAAACTCAAAGGACCAATCAATTTCTTCTATCGTCATTCTTCCATTATCATGTAAGTTTTTCCACCAAAGCGATTGAATTCTTGCGAACTCACTTTAGAAACTTAATGGTAGAGTATGTCCACCATTTCCATATTTTTCCTTCAGAATATCCTTCAAAGTAGCACTTTCTTCATTCAACATCTGCCACCTCCATTTGAATAAAAGTGTCAAATTAAGGATCCTCAAATCCTTAACTCTCAACCCCCATTAATCTTTCGATTTACAGACATCTCCTCCACCCCAAACCCACCCACAAGAAACTCTTTTTTATCCTCATAAATTCCCTATTAGCAATTTAAAGAAAGAGAAGTAATATATTGGAATTAAAGTCACCAAGACTCAAATAATTTTCCAACTCCTAAACCTTTTCTCTAGCACTTCAACCACCGGTCTTCAAGTTTTGAGACTTTTAAAATTTGTCTCTACCGCTAATCCTAGGTAGATAAAGATTTTTGCTCTTCCTCAGCACAAAACACTCGTGCCCTACAGCCATGCCTAAAATACCCATACGCTAGTTAACTTGCGCAAGTGTAAAACAATGCGCAAGTTAAGTTACGTGGCGCTAGTTAAGTGGCGCACAATCGCTTTTTTTATAATTTATTTACTATTTTCAAATTATTTTATTTACTTTATTCTAAATTATTTTATTTACTTTATTCTAAATTATTTGTTCACTTTATTCTAAATTATTTATTTTCTGAATTATTTGTTCACTTTATTCTAAATTAATTATTTGCTATATTTATGCATTTAAAATAAATTCGAAATTAGAAAATAAATTCTAATTTATTTAAGCACTTAAAATAAATTCGAAATTAGAAAATAAATTCGATTTTATTCTAATTCAATATTTATTCTAATTTATT
>Ga0315914_1007799_pt1 | contig 14648 bp, 7 predicted proteins | sample MpolenodulesMG_FD_203920 | JGI IMG/M metagenome (GOLD analysis project Ga0315914, IMG submission 203920) | Medicago polymorpha root nodule microbial communities from Los Angeles, California, United States - elongated nodules | ecosystem: Host-associated > Plants > Roots > Nodule | place: USA... | reverse complement strand
CCCACTTTACAGTTCAATAAAGATGCCGCCTCTACCAACCAAGATTCCCCTATATTGATGCCAACCAATAGACTCTTATTGAAATTCACTTTAAGACCTGACATGTCTGCAAACAGTGTCAACACTGCCCGTAAAGCTCGCACATTAGCCCAACTTTTTTCACCTGACAAGAGTGTGTCATCCGCAAATTGTAAGTGAGACACCACAGTCGAATTTGTCGAGCCAACCCCATATCCCTTATACAAATTATTCTCCACCACCGAGTTCATTAATACAGTCAATCCCTAGCCGCCAATAAAAATAAGAAAGGAGAAAGAGGAACCCCTTGTCGCAGACCCCGTTGTAAGGGAAACTCGTCTGTAGGACTTCCATTCACCAAAATTGAGGTTGTGGCTGTACCAACGCACTCTTTTATCCATTTTCGCCACAACACAGGAAACATCATTTTAGTCATAACCGTATCCAAGTATCTCCAGTCTACCGAATCATATGCTTTTTCAAAGTCTACCTTAAAAAGCATAAGTTCCTTATTCGATTTTTTCGCCTCATCGACCACCTCATTTGCAATTAAGATGCCATCTAAAATTTGTCTATCTTTCACAAACGCTGTCTGAGTCTCTGATACAACCCGACCCATAATCCCTCTCAACCTATTCGCCAACACCTTCGACAAAATTTTATACAGACATCCAACCAATGCTATTGGTCTAAAATCATTGAGTTTCTGAGGACTGTCAACTTTTGGAATAAGAGCTATGAAAGTAGAATTTATACCTCTTGATAACTTGCCGTTCCTGTGAAATTCAGAGATAAATTGCATAACGTCACCTTTGATGTCCGCCCAGAAATCCTTGATGAACCCAAGATTGACGCCATCTGGCCCTGGACTTTTAAAGCTATCACAGTCCCACACCGCATTTTTTACTTCAGTTTCTGAAAAAGGTAAAATTAAATTCCTTCCTTCCGCAACAGACAATTGCTTAAACAACAAATTTTCAGCCCCTAGTCTTAATCTATTTTGAGCCGCAAAATGTTCTCTAAAGTGAGCAAAAACCGCGTTGCGGATAGGCTGAACACCCTCGACCAAAATGTCATTCACCTTCAACGTTGCAATAAAGTTTCTTCGACGTAATATTATTTGTGTATCTTGCATCACATATCTTACTTGTAAGGGATCTTTTGCATCTTAACCATAGATCATAGTTTATTGGGTTTGATTCTAACTCTGCGAAGACGGCTTTGTCAATCATTCTACACCGAGAATATCCGATTGACACAAAATAAAAAAATAGATCCTTAAAAATAAGAATAGTAATAAAAAAATAATATCAACTTGTTATGCTCGGATAAAATCCACCATGAACATAGTGGATAGCTTAATGGCTATATGTAGATAAAATACATTAATATATTTAAGTACTCTCCGATAATATATACAAACGAAGAGGTAATTATATTTCGCACTCGAAATTTATAATGGTAATCTTGATATCCAGTTTGTTGAACAAATCATATTTTTAATATTTAAAAATATTGTGTTAATAGCACATATGCATAACGGACTAAATACATTAAATAATATTTAAAAATATAAAATTAAACTTATTGAATCAACCTATTTTATAGTTAAAATTTGAATTCTTTATGATGCTAAAAGATAAAGAAGTGATTAAGTAATTAAACCTTATTTACGAATTAATTTAAGTATGATCTTTTGTTTGAGATTAAATTGGACAACAATATATATTGGTACGGACTTTTTATCGTCGTTTAGCGGCGATTAATCGCGGTCGTGTTAACAATGGTTTGTGGGACACACAAGACAAGTCTTTTATTTTCAATAAGATTTTTTCATACACACGAGGCAAAAAATCAAACCCTGATCACATACTCAAAAAGTCTTAATATCAAACCACTTAGACCAATCTATTGTTAAATACAAGTTTGAGTCTTAAAATAGGCTTAAATATGCAATTCATCCCTGTAATTTGGATGCGTTTTGATTTTCGTCCTTGTAATTTTATTTTTTTTAAAAAACATCCCTGTAAAATCTTTTTTGTTTTAAAAAGGTCCCTGACCCCACTATTCAGTTGAAGTGGCATGATTTTGGCCACATGGCAGTTGCTGGCTGTGCAACTTTTTGCCACGTACATAATTAATTTTTGTTTTTTTTTTCAAAATTCTTTTTTTAAATTAAAAAAATCCGAAAATAAATTTAAAAATCATAAAAAAATCTGAAAATTAAATTTTCGATTTTTAATTAAAAAAATTATTCTTTTTTTCAAAATTCTGAAAATTCTTTTTTTTTTAAATTAAAAAAATCTGAAAATAAATTTAAAAATCATAAAAAAAATTAAAAAAGCGGGAAAAAAAACTGAAAATTAAATTTTCGAAAATTCATTTTTTTTAATTTGAAAATTATATATTACATTTTTTTTCGAAAACACTGAAAATTATATTTTCAAAAGTTATAAATTTTGAGATTATATAATTTTTAATTTTATTTTTCAAACATTTATTTCCAGATTTAAAAAAAACTAATTTCCAATTTTTTTCTTCATATTTAATTTTTTTTTTGGATTTTTTAATTTATTTTCAGTTTTTTTAATTTTAAAAAATATTTTTAATGACGTGGACTGCCACGTCAGGGCCAGATGGCAAAAGTTGCACAGTCAACAACTGCCACGTGGCCGAAGCCATCCCATGCCAGCAAAAAAGTGTGGCCAAGGACCTTTTTAAGGCAATTTCTACGGTACACTCAACAAAATTGAGTGTACCGGCACACCTATATATTAAATGAATAGTTTAATGAGTTAATATTTTTAGAAAAAATATATTTTCTATTTGTTACAATTATAATAATTATATTTTATTTCTCAAAAGTGTCGGAAAATCAAAATTCAACTTTTTTAAATTTTTAATACTCATAATAGTGAATATTGATTATTATTTTTGGATAAAATGTTAAAAAATTAGTATGATTCTCATAAAGGATGAAATAATGATTTTTTCTTACGGAATAATATTTTATAAAATATAAAAGTCGATAAATATATTTTTATTGAATAAAAATGATCGATAACTTATTGATTTATGAAATAGGTGTACTGGAACACCTTAATTTAAGGGTGTACCGTAGAAACTCTCCCTTTTTAAAACAATTTTTTTTTACAGGGATGTTTTTTATTTTTTATTTTTACAAGGACGAAAATCAAAACGCGTCCAAATTACAGGGACGAATTGCATATTTAAGCATTAAAATATGCAAATTACAATTTCATTAGGGTCCAACTCTGGTTAGTGTTTTTATAACTGAACCAAACCAGCTAATTGAACCGGGTCGGAGAGTGAAAAAAGGTCACAAAAAAACATCAAGTTGTAACCCTAATTTTGCTTTTCTTCTTCACTTCGTTTGTGTCTGGAGTATTGCGAAACCACGGCAACAGTTCACGTTTACAGTGAAGCTTCAACTACTAGCTTGTCAATTTCGCAGAACAATGGGTAAAGCTAAGAAAGGACCCAAATTCGCTGTTATGAAGAAGATGGTCACTTCCAAAGCAATCAAAAAGTATTTTTTTTTCTCTCCTCTCAATTCATATGCTTCGTTTTTCTCTCTATTTTCACTTTTAATTTTTGTTTCAATTTTCAGCTATAAAGAAGCGGTTTTGAACCCAGAAAAGAAGAACACTCTTAAAGAAAAGTTACCCAGAAACGTGTAAGCCTTTCTTCTTACTTTTCATTCCTATTCAATTTGTCATTTTTTTTTTTTAGGTTTTAATAATCACTTTTGTGAATTTGCATTATTCAGTCCTACTCATTCTTCGGCACTTTTCTTTCACTACAATACTGCTTTGGGACCTCCTTATCGTGTTTTGGTCGATACCAACTTCATCAATTTCTCTATTCAGAATAAAGTATGTGTTATTTTTTATTTATTTTTATTTCCTTTTTGAAGTATTTTTTTATTGTGAATTTTGTATCTTTTTTTGAATAAGTAAATGATTTTTGTTCAATCTTACAGTGAATGATGCCAATGATGTTTGTGATTCTATTTTGGTGATATACTTATGATACTCATGAGTTTTTCCTCAAAGGATTGGAATGATAAATCAAACATTCAATTTCTAGTGGAAAATTAAAACAACACGGATAAAATAAGTGTAGAAGAGACGAGGATGTTAGGATTAGAAATGACCACATTAGAGAGAGAGTTGGGGGTCCTCGTGAGCTTAGCTCAATTGGTAAGGACAATGCATAATATATGCAAGGTCCAGGGTTCGAACCCCGGCCGGCCACCACCAAAAAAAGAGAGAGAGAGTTAGGGTAACACCTATGGTGGAATCTAGGCTTAGGTGGTTTGAGCATGTAGAGAGAAGACTTTTAGATTCTGTAGTAAGGAGAGTAGATCATATGGTGGATGCTCAAATCACTATAGGCAGAGGAAGGCCTAGAAAAACTATAAGAGAGATCGTTAAGAAAGTTATAGAGTTTAATGAGTTGGATTGAAATATGGTTTATGATAGAACATTGTGGTGCGATTTGATCCATGTAGTCAACCCCCCTTGGTTGGATATGGTTTTGTTGTTGTTGTTGTAAATCATTTTAATGTTTGATTGATCTAATTAAAACTGTGAGTTTTATAATTTTATTTTTAAAGTTTCTTTGTTGGTGGCTGAACTAAAGGACTTTTTTTCTGCAGTTGGATTTGGAGAAAGGAATGATGGACTGCTTATATGCAAAATGTGAGTTGAATTGATGATTACTTCACTCAATTTGTGTATTTGATGTATATGTTTTGTTGAATGTTGGGGTTCCTTTTGAGTTTTTTTAGAGCTTGTGTTTTGATAGCCTTTCCTATGATTGAAAAGCTGGTCTTTAAATGTGGTATGGCATATTTGAATCTAACATCCTATACACTATTCTTATCGTTGTTCTGTTAATACTTTGGATTTTCAGGTACCCCGTGTATCACAGACTGTGTGATGGCAGAACTAGAGAAGTTGGGCACAAAATATCGTGTAGCTCTAAGGTAGATCTTATGTGCCTTGATTTTTAATGGTCTATATTTTCATATGCCTGCTATGTATGCCTAAGAATTTGCAATTATGTTATGCATGCTTGGCTTTACCATGCTTTTTGTTTAGTTTTCATCTTTACTATATGCCTGCCAAATTTTTTGTTGGGCTATTTTTATACTAAAATCCCTATTTTTCATTTTGGAAGATAAAAGAAATCAGATATCCAGACTTCATTCATCCATTTTCTCCAGTAAAATGGGAAAAGTCATTTCTTTTCATGCTATTATTGATTATATTTATGACACAAGCCATCTCTCAGTTTATTACAGAAAATGAATTATATTTTTCCAGTTTTAGCTTCAGGTTGTATTGATTTATCATTTTTATAATGACAGGATTGCAAAGGATCCTCGATTTGAGAGATTACTCTGTACTCATAAGGGTACCTATGCTGATGACTGCCTTGTTGACAGAGTTACCGAGGTGTGATTTGTTTTTAAGTATCTGTTATATATTGGACAGCATATGGGATTAGTTTGATTGTTTAGGTTGATTAAAGGCTGTCAGAACTTAACGAAAAATGATCTATTACTGTTTTTTTCATGTCCTTTGATCTTGTGGAAAGGAAAAACGGTTTTAGATTATTGTTTTGATCAAATGATGAAGGCAAGATCCAAAATAATGGCAAAGAATTTCAGAGTCTATTTTTAGGTCTTGCATATTTTAATCGCTTGGCAGTATATGGGGTCATCTTGATCAACTAGTTTTGAGTACTTTTCTTCTCTCCTATTTTAATCTACTTTTGAACATTGCAACAAAGTTTTTTTAACTGTGGATTCATAGCTGAGCTAATGAATACAATCAAGTATTATTTGCTTAATTCTTGGTGTTCATGGTTTCCAATTTCTTTGGCGATTGCTATGTATATCCATTTAAGTAAAACAGTTTTATTTTATTAAGGAATAATTTGAAATAAGAATAAAAGAATAACAGTAACAGCAACACACACCTACAACCTGTTTCATTATTTTGTTCCAAATTATTTAAACAAACCATTTTCTTGGGAGCAGAGTAAGTGCTTCATTGTCGCGACATGTGATCGAGACTTGAAGAGGAGGATCCGGAAGGTAAAATAATTAATCATTTCTCTACTTGTCATTGCTTTGATGTTGAACCTGGATGCATGACTCATGGACTGGGTTTCTGTATTGCAGATTCCTGGTGTGCCAATAATGTACATCACCAAACATAGATACTCAATCGAGCGGTTGCCTGAAGCAACAATTGGTGGAGGTAGATACTCTGAATTTATACTGATATGTATATTATTTTTATGCTAGCTAACGAACTATGAGTTTCAACTTAGTTTATTTGGCAAGCCAATCTTATTCATCTCCTATTAGCTAGCAATTTTGCATTGCTATACTGCTGTATGCTAATTGTTTAGTTTTCCTGTGGGTATTTTACTATGTATGTTTTTCTGGCATGCAACTGACAACGAACCGGTGATTCTTAATGCAGCACCTAGAATCTGATGCAGTAAAACAGGGAAAGCTATGCATACCAAAAATTTTGTCACTCCTTTTCTATGTTTAGAAGCAACTGTACCATGCATGTTTGATCCTTTTGCTGGCTGGGTTGGAATCTAATTGAAGCTTGATAGTGATCAAAAAGCAACTCTACAATGGTTGATCTGTTAAGTTTCCCTAGTGTAACTTGGTAGTTTTTTGGTGTTGTCAAACATATTTCTTTTTACCTAGGTTTTGCCTTACAGATGTATCAATGTGAACTTTGGAGTTTGGAGAGTGCCTAATATTTATTGTGGCTTATGGCATTTTTTATAGCTATAGATGTAAACCTATTGAAATTAATACTTTATGATTGAAAAAGAAAGTGTTTTAGTTGAATCTGAATCGTAGGGTTCATCCTTCACATGTCAGAATATTCAAAATCACCATTTTTCTTAATTCAAAATCAAATGTCAGAAGAAAGAGTGGTTTATGGAATTTTTCTTGTTATAAATGTTTAATATTTTAATACTATTGGATTTATGTTATTCTTATCACCATTACAAATGTTGTGTGTGTGAATCTTGCACCAAACAATTGTCGCTGTTTCTGTACTGATCATGCATTCATTTAGTGATATGAAAAGAGGTTCAAGTTTTGATCAAAGAATTTCTCTATTTCCTCATAAACTAACCATTAGCATTTCCGAATGGCAGCTCAAGTAGTTAGCTGTGATGTTGTCTGAGCATCTGTAGTATTTTTTTTTGAAGGAGTTTGAGCATCTGTATTTAAAGTCTCTATTCCTTCCCATGATATATTTTTTTCTTTTCGAAAAGGTCAAACTAGTCAATCGAAGTTGACACTGGAGAGAATCGAAGCCGAGACTTTGAGAGTTTCCTCCCATACCATTAACAGTGGCCAATCTAACATTTGGTGTTTAAAGATGTCTTGCTTTTGTTAGATGTTTTAAAAAAATATAATATTAATCAAACCTATCAATATTTTAAATAGGGATTTGTTAATTTTCATACTCATTTTTTTATTAAATAAGGATTCATTAATTTTCATACTCATTTTTTAGAAGGTGAAAATTAGCAAGTTGTAAATACAAATTTGTTAAATGTACGGTAAGGGACTCTTTTTTTTTTGTTTTTTTTGTTTTGTTTGATGCACACTTCAAAGTATTTGTTAACTTAGACCAACTACAGATTTAATGGGTGCAGTAAATCCTATGTCTAATAATATCAAACACACCTTCAGAAAAACAATACTATATTATATAGTTTAATGTATGTCTGGATCAACGGTGAAATCGTCGGATTCACAATGAAAGTAGAGTGTTTTGATGGATTATATTTTCATTAAAAGTCAAACTTTAAGTCTTTAAATATGCTATGTTGTCTCCGACCATTGAACAATACCTACATCAATTAAGGTATGCTGAGCTGAGACAGTATATTAGGAATGCGTAAATAAATATATTGTGAATAACGAATATCATCAACAAGCAGCGTTTGTAGTCCAACGGTTAGGATAATTGCCTTCCAAGCAATAGACCCGGGTTCGACTCCCGGCAAACGCATTTTTTATCCCGGGACCCATGTAAATTTTAACCAATCAAAGGAAGTGTGTGTTAGAAGGTGTGTTGCTAGCATTCCTCTTTTTTTTTTTAAAACTCGTTAGTCGTTATTGGATCTAAGAACCGATTAATCCGAGAGGTCCAATCTCACCTCTCACCTGTGGGACCCATATAAATTCTGAGCAAACTTGTCCACCGAAATTGACACCAAAGGTAATCGAACCCAAGACCTTGAGAGGAGCACACCCCAAAATCTCAAGACAACCACTAGGCCAACCACAAATTAACTAGATAAGTAGAAACTAATTAATGGCAGTGGTAGATTTGATAACAAATTCAAACAAACAAATAAACTTATTAACATTTTATAATTTCCTGAATCATTTTAGAATATTGATAATGTAGAGGCTAGGCTGATACGATCATACAATTTAAAGGATCAACTTCAATATTGAGATAATAATATACGTGAGTAATTCATGGGTATATGTCATTCAAAAACGAATAATACAAGTATGTTTTTAATTATAATTTGCGACTTTCCCTCAAAAAAAATATTATAATTCGTGACTTTTTAACAAATATCTAAATTTGTCCTTATAATTATAAGATCACATCAATCTAGTTCCTTTCATTAGCAATTCCAAAATGATTAATGGAATTACAAAATTTTAATCAAATTCGCCTTCCTGTTGATGCTTGTAAGGACTAAAGTGACATTAAGTTGGTTAAACAAATGTGTATTCACCATTATCATCAAAATGGAATATAATAATAACTTAGAAGTGATGAAAATAATATAATAGAGTATGATTGGAAAAAAAAAATTACTATTATATTGAAAACTGAAAATGACATTTATTTTAGGACAATATTTTTTTTCTTCTGAAAATGTTAAAGTTGTCGCACAAATACATCATAAGTCAAGTTGTGTGCCTAAATATTGTGTGTATAGGTGTATATTATGGATCATAATTCATAAGTATATGGCTGCCACGGGTAATCTAGCAAGCAGAAGATTCTATTTTTGATCATCATTACTTTAAGGCTATCGGCTAGCCTTACTATACAATTATTATGCACTGTCATTATTCAAAGGCATAAACTACAAATATAAAATAAAGTAATTCTAGTCCGCAGTTATGCGCGGGATACTTTGATTTACCAAAAGAAGAAAAAAATCAAGTAATTTTGGGCATTTGTGGACGCATAGTGAATGGAAAGGGCATAATGCAACTGAGTAGATTTAAGTGTTTTCTTAACTCTTCTGTCAAAATATGTCACAAAACAGAATGGCTAGCATTTGACTAACGAGGTATTTATGAGATAGAGCCGGCTCTCAATTTCGCAGATCTTTGCTTGACAAAAAAACTTGATAGTACACTTTTGCTACGACTAGGAGCATGGACAGTCTCATGCACATTTAGATTGTCAAAGGACCCAAATGTTGTCAATGGTCTGAAACCCTCTAATGCATCCTGCAGACAGAATCATCAATAACATCACTAAAAAAATGTACATAACAAAAGCACTAAAAAGAATAAATGGCAAAATATTATCAGTTTAAAAAACATGCAAACAATTGCGAAAAATGGGTTAATATAATCACAGTTTGACTATTTTATTAAGCATGGAACATCAGTTGAACTTGCTGATGAATATGACATTACCCTTCCTGTGACACCGAGTGTTTGGGTGGCAGCACCAGAAGTAGGCACTCCATTTGGTACGTGGTTGTTCGATGCTGAAGGTTTCAACCTTGCAATCTCTTCATTATCTGCAGGCATGCAACTAAGCTATTATTTTTATAGGGAAAAAACAAACATTGGTTGCCCAATTGAACTGAATTATTTGATGTGCTTGAAACTGATTAAGATCTAATATCTGATTATTTGATGATTCAAAACAAATATATACAAGTGGTGAATAAAATGGAATCCCCAAAACAATTGAGAAAGATGACATCTGCAAATCTAGTCTAAAGTAGCTAAATCATATTGACGGATGAAAGAAAACAAGAAAAAAAAATATAATCAACACCCCTAAAACCAGAGCTTACATGCCAAAAGTTGATCATTAGAATACATCAAAGAAGTCTTATCTTATAATGATATTTACAAGAGTCTTTTCCCAAAAGAAATAACGATAAACCTCAATACGTTTAGTCCACTCTTGCAAAACTAACAAAGTGACTGAATGCCCCGAAATCAAAGAAGTGAAAACCAACTGCAGCAAGGTTAATCTTCTAGATACCAACTCAAAATGATGAAAAGACGGTCTCATATAATTTGACGATACAAAACAAATATATGATGAAAAGACGGTCTCATATAATTTGACGATACAAAACAAATATATTTACTATATAAAAGGGAATCCAAAAATTTTATGGATTGAGAGGTCACAGCTGTGAGTCCCATTGTCTAAGGAAACTAAATCATATCAAGGAATAAAAGGTAATAAAAAAATTAATAAAAGAAAAACAGAAAGAATAAAACTCAATCAACAAATACGAGGGACACAATTATTCAACAACAACAAACCTGTAAGGTGGAAAACTCCAGTGGTCTTGGCAGAGAATTTTGCGTCCTTGGTTCTGCAAAAGTGGATGTGTAAACGTATTAAAAAAACACTCTGCAACTTTGTGCAACAATAATACCATCAATGGTAAAAGAGAAAAATAAATAAAGCAACAGCTGTGTGCAGCCTCGAATTAAAAACTTACCTTTTTGAAGCATGTGAACTCCGTTTTTTTAAGGTCGACTTAGTTTCTGATGCTAGATGCCATGAAAGAGTTTTTGAAACAGGGGTACCTAAGTACAACAATACACATTCAGTTGATTAAAATAATGTCCACCACTTACCAACAAACCTGAGGGGTGGGGGGAACATACATTAAGACAAGAGACAGTTTTCCCAACCACACACCTGAAGGTTGAGGACGAGTTCTGGTTCTAAATGAACTTTGTTTTGCATCAGTCTGTTTGTATGGACGGAAATGTACCTTTTTATTGACCGAATCTAGCTTGCATTGTGTAACAGAAATGAACAAGAACCATAAGTAAAACAAAATTCACAGTCTGTGGTGTCAATACCTACTTATGGAGAAAAGTTATAGCAGTTAAGCCTACTTGGCAAAATGTAGTGCTTGTGATGTCTAGGAATAATAGCCAACAACTGCTGTTGCCGAACACCCTCTTTGTTTGTGTATACTTGGCATGTAAGAAGTCTCTGCATGTAGCAAGCAAATATGAAATATGTCACTTCAACTCCATTAGAAATACCTAGTTTAACATGACGTCTCTAACGTTTTTGTTGTAACCTGATTTAGAGTAGAGATCTTCAAGTCCATGGTTGAAACATCCAATGTTTGCTGCTCAAGAAGATCAGTTAACTTGCAGGCTACAGTCCCAAGATGATCAACAGCATTGACAAGAGCTCTTGCAGCATAATCTTTCATGTTGTCAAGTACACTGAAATCCATGCAGGTCAAATACACAATAATTATCGGCAAGCAGATGATGCTCAAGCTTATAATATCTCCGACAAGCTGTTAAAATAACTAGTCACGAAAATTTAAAGGACACAAGTTCATGTCCTTTTAAGGAGGACAATATGCCACAACATCCATTTTACGCTTCACCATTGAGACAATAATTTAAAAATTAGAATAATAAATGCTTTTGCATATAAACAATAATGCTGATACCGGAAATCGGTAATAAGTGCTCAGCACAAGTCACATTAACAACAACAAATGTTAGTTGGTGTTCTTTGGTCACCACTTTCAGACTGCTCAAATTTTAGTCATCAGAAATCGTCGAATTAAATTACTATTGTTTAAGTACTCTAAATTTACATATCTGCTTCTTTATTCACATAATTATATTTTGTGCTACCCACATAAAGCAAAGCATACAAATTACATTTATCAAAATACCTAAAGAGTGGTACAATAGAAAAATTTAGCCATAACATTAACTGGCAAAGTGCTCCGATATACTAGTAATAGCTTTGATTATTTCCCAAAAAAAAAAGGTTGAAAAAAGGGGCTAAGATTGCCTTCTAAAACAACAAACTGAAAATCTCATTACGAATCAAACATCTTACATTTCTTTCTGATCACTACGGAGATAAGATTTTTCACAGTAGTCTGCAGCAGAATAGAGTTGAGGCCTCAGGTTCTTAAGTTCCTGAAAAAGACATAACATGAGGATCAATATTAGAAATTGTTCAAACTACAAACTTTTCACTTGAAACCCAGTCTGCCTATACTCAGAGAATGGAAATGCAGTCATTCAATTATTATGGGATGTGTCGGGAGAACTCGAGTTCGATTCGTGGGTGAAACAATTCTTGACCAGACTATACTAACCTCACGGTTGAACTCTCGATTACCAGGGGGCCTTTCCCCTAGGAACTAGAGGGTTAACACCAAAATAATAATAATAATAATTATGAGACGAATATTTCACTCTTTGATATTGTTAGACTCCTAACATTCATTGACTAAAGCTCCTATCAGTCCCACTCCCATCGCAAGTGTTCAATTTCATATGCAATCCATGATCACGGTCATGTTTATGTTTAATACAGTTGCTAGACATGCCATAAACATTTTACAGTAATACTACCAAACAATTCAATATTAATTGAAACTAATTAACTACTTGAACTCAAACGCAATTAGAAGAAAAAAAGGTGTAAATGTAGTAATAGATAGATAGATCTGAATGAAGGTGAAGGTACCTGAAGGGCGAAGACAAAGCTCTTACTCTGTTCCATTGAAACCTCGTCGAATGTCATTGCAAATGAACAAGATTAATATATAGTTAATTCATTCATTACTTAATTAATTAATCATCAATGTTGCGAATTCAAGTGAAAATCACTCATTCATTGTTTTTTAAACAAGTAAGTAACTAATTAGTGAATATTAAATATTATTACTTTGTTGGAATTGCAAAAAAGAAAACATCTCACAACATATCTGAAAAGACACTCCTTCTACTTATTCTTCTTGCATTGCCGCTTTGTTACAACTAACACCCCTCTCCTCACTTTGTTTTGTTTTGGATCAGAATATTTACTTTTAATATTCCTCCTTCATGCTTCAAATAAAGTATCACAAACTTTTCTACACATACTGGAAAATATTATAAACAATAAATGTGAATTGTGAATATTGTATTTTTACACGATTATCATGGTAAAAGTCTAATATTTTAATTTCTTTTTTTTTTTTGACGAATCTAATATTTTAATTTCTTATGTATTGAATGTCCAAGTTTACATAAAATTTACTATATAAAATCCTTAAAGAATAACTCTCGTTAACATTTCCCTTATCGTAAATTAAAATGAAAAACATTGAAAACATTTCCCTTATTGTAAATACATGTTGCAGTTTAATTATTTACATTATTCATATAATCTACTTTGATTTTATTTTGTGTACTAATACACAAAGATGTATGCTAAAATATAAAATATTCAATTTGTCACAATGAATATTTTTAAAATATCAATTTTTATATCTTTTATTAAAAACGTTTAAAGATATTCATATTAACATAAGTAAAATAATCAATTACCGATATTTTTAGTTAAAAATGGAGGGAGTGCTCAATACAATCAGAAAAAATGATTAATCCATTTTTGTAACCGACAAACTTCTTCACTAAGTCGAAATTAACCATGAGATTGGACTATGTTTGTTACTCATGACATTCTTTATCTCCTTGGTGAGGTTTTGTCTTATGTGAAATTAGAATCTTGCACTTGTACATATACTTTGGGGATAGTACAATGATTTAAAAATCCCACAATAACCAGCTTCCATGAATCCCCAAGTGACATTTAGGATACACAAATGATAGTTTTTGTGTACCATACCAAATGCAACACCAACCATTGATTTAAAATGTAGAATTTCAATGACAATGATTTGAGATGGATAAATTAATGTGAGAAGTATGAGATTTTTCCCCAACCAAAAGAGTACGTGTACGGACATTAGCATGGCTACAGTGCTTTTTATTTCTTAGAACCGTTTATGGTTCTTTTTTAATTTCATAAGTATCGAGTTTGTGAGAGAAAAATATTTGTAATCTTGTTTGAATAAAAGTAAAATTATACTCAAGTGGAAAAAAGAAGAGAAAATTAGTATTTTTTTTACAAAGAAAATTATAAATTTATTTTATGAAATTGATTTTGTTTTATTTTCATACCAATAAAAAACCATGATTTTGTTAAATTTTCATGAATTCTTGAATTATTTTTGCAAGTATGTTCAAATTGTTATAAAAAGTTCTTCCACAATTTTTTTTTAATATCAGATGAATTAAATATAAATTTTTAAAATTTCAAAAATTTTAAAATAAAAGTACCAAAAAATTGAAACTATAAACAAATTCCGGCTTATTTTCTCAATGAAATTTTTATAATGTTCTAAACGTACTTGCGAAAAATAATTCAAAAACATAAATTAACTAAAAAATGTGATTTTTTTTATGGGAATGAAAAAATTAAAAATGATAACTT
>Ga0315914_1007798_pt1 | contig 14650 bp, 6 predicted proteins | sample MpolenodulesMG_FD_203920 | JGI IMG/M metagenome (GOLD analysis project Ga0315914, IMG submission 203920) | Medicago polymorpha root nodule microbial communities from Los Angeles, California, United States - elongated nodules | ecosystem: Host-associated > Plants > Roots > Nodule | place: USA... | reverse complement strand
TTGAGAGGTTATCTCAAGCATCATAGTGGAAAATCTCACAAGATTGTGAGGAGTGGACTAGCCCACATTGGGTGAACCACTATAAATCTCTATGTGTTCTTTCTCTCTTCTCTATACTCTTTAATTATAGTATACACAACACACACTTGCACACTTACTTTATTAAACAGTTTTTGTGTATGAACTTCAGAACGTTCTGAAGTCAGAATATTAACTTAACCATTCCAAGTAAACTACTTGAGAAGTACTTTTAAGTTTCAGGATAATTTTTAAAGGGTCACAATTCAAACCCCCCTTCCTTGTGACTATTTTATCTACTTCATTATTTTCACATTTTTGTGAATTGATGTTACAATTGTTGTCACTAAGTGTAGAAACTACTTGTTTTTAGGTACTAAATAAAAATATGCAAATTGTATTAATAGTTTTTTTTTGTTTAATGGAATGCTATAAGTATTTTCCTTAAAAATGAAAAACAATTTTTTTTTGGTCTTGGATGAAGTGGTAATCCACTGAAATTAAACTCTCACACAACTGTGAGGTCTCGGGTTCGTACTCGGGTCACGACGTCCAGCCTTACAATTTCGACATTTGCTAGTTGAGCTAGGACTTCTAGACAGAAAAACAATTATTTTATAACAATATATAATGTAATCAATTGGACCTTTATATGCTACTGTATATAATATATAATATAATAACCATGAATTGAATGTTGATTAAATTATCATACAAAATTTGAATGTTGACTAAATTAACATAAAAAAATGACTAAACAAGCAGACACACCGTAAATGTTAGCATTTGCAATATTTGTTTGTAAAAAAAAAGCATTTGCAATATTTGTATATTAGAATTGCGTAGTTGCAAGGTATAGATAGTGTTTATGTGAGGAAAATGTTACATGTCCGAGTTCGATAAAAGCCTAATTTCGTACTTTTTTCTTCTTTTGGTATAAGTCAATTCGATAAACTATCATTTTAGAAACATAGTCAACATGAAGGGACATTCATCTGACGATCAAGACCGACCTAACCGACTAACGGTCAGTTGGATATGATCTAAATGAATTAAGATTGAAGCCAAAGAACTAGAATTTCGACGATCAAAATCTTTCATATAAGTCAATCCGACAAATTATTCTTTCAAAAACTTAGTCAACATAATCGAAATCTTCCGTGTTAATTTTTAATATAACATATATAATTGCAAGCATTTAACGATAATATAATGTATTAATCAATTGAACTTTTATTGCTTAATGAAATGAATGTTAATTATACATTAATAATTTACAATTTACATCATGCGATTGAATTAAATATGTTTAAATTCATTTGATGTCAATTAGAATACTCGGCACAGTTGGTGTAAATTTGGATGTCTTGTTCAAGATGGCTGCGGATGTTTTTTTAAAGTAGAATCTCATCATGCAGTAACTCTTTGATTTTTTTATATGTGGAATAAATAAATTCTTACTATAATTTATTTTATATTCGGTGATGATTGTCAAATACAAGCAATAAAGGAATGAGCTCATACCATTACTTTTGTTGTCTTGTTGCAGTACAACACAGGCAAGTGGAGAGTGAGTAAGAACAACAACAACTATATCTACGGATTAGAAGAGAAGATACTTTGTCTTAACAACACAACACAACTCAAAACAAAACCCCTTCAACTTCTTCTTTCATTCCTTTTCCCGAGTTCATAATCGCCTAAATTATTATGGACTCGCCTCACGTATCTTCTAATTGTTAGGAAGAAAGGATTGAACTCATACCATTACCTTAGATCTCCTTCAGTGGCGGCATATAATTTTCCAATGGACGAACTCTGTACAGTAGGTTTTCTATTTTTATTTTAACAGTTCTTAAAAAAATTCTGTAAATAAATACATGCCTAAAAAAACAAAAAAAAAAGGAACATGCCAATTTCGTAAATAAAAAACTCGAGTGGAATATTTATAATTAACTTAGGTGGGTCAAAAGTATAAATAGTAAAAGTAATATAAAATTATTAAAACTAATGGTGACCTGCAGCTGCAGGTTTTTTCTCCTCTCCCACCGTGAGAGACATGAAATGCTCTCCCACGCTAGAAGCCGCCCAAAAGGAAATATGAAGGTAAGCATTACTTTTTTTTTTTCCTTCCTTCTTTCTAATATACTACTTTTTAAAGTTAAATATTTGTTATAAATTAATCTTTTATTATTATCATTATAAATGATAAATATTAGTAATTAACTTTCAAATTGATTTTGCTATTTTGTCGGAGTTATATCAAATTAGTCATTTTAGTTTTTCACTATAAATTGATCCTTTAAATAAATAAAATTATTTACATTTGTTACTTTCCTTTAGCCAATTATGGTAAATTTTGATTTTGGATAATTTAACATTAAGATTAAGATGCCAGGTCTAAAAAGGGTTTACATCACAAAAAATGATTATTTATCTACTAGACTCTTGACCCGTGCTATCGCACGGGTCCTACCGAGAAGAAGTTAAATGAATAAGTCGCAACAATGTAAACATGTATAGTTAATAGTAGTTTATGCCAAAAGGATTGATGCGTTTATGCCCAAGCTCAACTGATGTTCTTGCAATTTTGGTGTATTTGTTTGGTGGTTCCATTTTAGAAACTCATCATCAACCAGATTTGCTCAATTGTTTTCACATCTACTGACTGAAAACTAAATTAATAATCAATTTGTGTGTTATCAGATGCAAGATGTTGTATCGAGAAAATCTTTATAGTTAATATCACTATTAGTGGTGTATGAGACTTGAAAGCTAAACTAAAACTCAAGACTATAGAGATGCATGATATCTGCAAAAAAAAAAAACTATTTCAATTTCCTCTATATCATAAATGTTGGTGCACATGACATGCTAAAAAATGGGTTGTTGTGAGTTTTGAAAGATAGACTAAAACTTAAGACTATAGAGATGCATGATTTCAACCATAAATCAAAACTATTTCAATTCCCCTATATCATAAATGTTGGTGCACCATCCATGCCTAAAAATGGACTGTTATGAGATTTGAAAGCTAAACCAAAACTTAATACTATAGAGATGCATGATTTCGGTCATAAATTAAAACAGACTTTCAATTCCCTCTATGTCATAAATGTTGGTGCGCTTGACATGCCTAAAAATGGACTGCCAATAATGATCGAGTAAACACATAAAAGCCAAGTCAACCTGTATTCGTTTAAGGAAGACTAACCAATAATATCATTTAATTATCCTCTGTCTGCTTTTAAGAGCGTTTAATCGTATCAAAACATATATGATTAAAGAATTAAATGATATTATTAGCAATTTAATACTCATGCCATTAGCTTGGTATATTCACTTGCACGGTTTTGAATATAACTACCTATATGTTATTATTTTTTGGCTTAAATATGTCTATAGTCCCTGCAAATAAGGCACGTTTGAATTTTAGTCCTTGTATTTACTAATCCTTCCAAAATGTCCCTGCAATTACTAATCATTTGAGTTTTGGTCCTAATCTCATTTGATTACTTATGTGGCACATAATTAGTGACGTGGCAAAGACGTGTTAGACTCTGACTGGAAAAGGACTTGGATGACTCAGCAAATTGTACCGGAAATGGCCTTTTTGCCCTCAATGAAAGTAGACAAAGGTGAAATAACTATTATACCCCTTCCTTCTTCTTCCTTCTCTCTTCCACCACCACCAACACCAATCTCTTCCATCACCACCACCATCGTGAACCCAACAACAACAAATTTAAGCCAAAATATACAAAACTTTTCTCCATTATATTCACCAGAATCAATTCAACCCCATAAAAAATCCATCATCCACTCTCTTGCTCTCATATTTTCAATTTCATTTTTAATTTCCAAATCCATTTTCGCATCATTACCAGTTTCGTTTATTATGCCAATTTTTTGTTCGATCCATCATCAATGTCGTTGTTGGTCATCAGTGGCGGCGACACCGTCAAACTTTTGGACGTATCCGAGAAACTTTTTGTCTCTTCCTCCGTCAAACCCGACGGCCCTTGGCTTCACTGGTACTACTGGGTTTCAAGTGGAATCACAGAAGTGAGTTCATTTCCCTCTATTTTGATTTCTAGGGTTTACATTTTCCCCAATTTGTGAAATTCAGGTATTGATGAATTTGTTTGATTTTGGTGTGATTTGTGTCTTTGAACAAATTTTGGTTGTTGAATCTGATTGGTACATGTATTTCGATTTTGGTGTGAATTTCCCCAATCCCATTGCATTTATTCAAGCACGAACTGGTATAGGGAAGATGGATTTGGTGACTTGATAATGTCAAATTCCTTGTGATATAGGGACTATTCATGTTGCTAGTATTTGGTGATATTGATGTTCATGATGATCCGATGGTGGCTATTGAATCTGGGTTTTGAAGGAAGAAGAAGAAGAAGATGATAGGGGTATTATGGTGATTTTCGCATTTGTCTGGTCTTAATAAGGGAAAAAGGGTCATTTTCGTTGGTTTTTGCTGAGTCATCACTGTCCTAACCCAATCAACGTGTGCCACGTCATTGCCACATATCTAATCACATGCCACATCAGTAATCAAATCTGTTTAGGACTAAAACTCAAATGATTAATAATTGCAGGGAGGTTTTGGAAGGATTAGTAAGTACAGGTACGAAAATTCAAACGAGCCCTATTTGCAGGGACTATAGACATATTTAAGCCTTATTTTTTAAAAAACGTGCAACACTTATTTTTTATTTTTTTCAATACGATTTTGACAAAAAATTAAATGCAGTTCGGTAGCACCGGTAGTGTCGATGACACGCATGCGATAGGATTATTATATTTGGCAACGCAACAGCAGAAATTGAAATTCAGGTGAATATCGAGAAAAAAAAGGATAAAATCTTGAAATATATTTAAAAAATTCTTATATAATGGTTGACCATTCTTATAATTTTTTAAAAAAATCCATAGGCATGAACTTCTAAGGCAAAAAAAAATGTAGAATGATAAGTTGCATTACTGTTTTAAAAATATTGACTTTTGTTAGTGCGGTTGTATTGTCGCTATAGTAATGACAACATGCTATGAAGCTTAATTAGAAATTTCTGCAGGCATATCCTTGACATTATTTTTTGGCTCCATGAAGGATGATGGTACAATTTAAATTATTGGTAAACACTCATCCATAAATTGCATTTAAACTTAATAGTCAAACGAAGAAACATTTGAAAATCATTATTTTGCCTCCATGAAGGATTATGGTACAATATAAATTACTGGTAAACAATCATCCATAAATTGCATTTAAACTTAATAGTCAAACGAAGAAACATTTTAAAACTATAAATTGCATTGAAATTAAAAGATATTTCATTAAGCTGGAAAGATGATACCATAAATTGCATTAAATCGTAAGATTCTGATAGGTTTATTGGTTTATCTAGGAACATGAAAGGTTATGAGATCTATGGCTGAGATGTAGGGAGTGGTTGGTAGGGAGAGAAAATGAGGATGGATTAGGGCTAACATGCCAGCTTGACAAGTGTAACTTTTATAATAAAGGATGTTTGATTTTCTTATTTTTGAATTTTGAATGCAAGTATAATTTTACAGATAATATTTAATCAACACTATTATAATTCATCTATAAATTTTAATTTTGAAAGTGAAGAATTTAATGTTACCAACTTAACATTAAATGTCAACATAAATACTTTTTAATTGAGTTTGATGAAAATAATAACGCAATGATACAAATATTTTATGACTTAAATGATCCATTTCTAACAAAAATAAATAAATTGAAAGGACTAATTTGTTATAATCATCAAACTTAAAAGACCATGTGAATTATGTAACACCCTAATTTTCGACGGTAATTTTATATAATAATAATTATGGTTTTAACGAAAAAAGTTGTCACACGCATTCAATCATTTTTCACATAATAAAATAATAGAGAGTCACATAAAACAACAAAAGATACTTCATAGAAATTTCATAAATATTAATATGTGGTCTTTAACCTCATTTGGGAAAAATAACATAAAACATCATAGTGTTTAAACTTCATAATTTAGAGACATTCAACGTTTAACCACAACCCAGTGTTACAGATCAGAGCACATATTTATTCGACTACTTAATATCACAAATAACAACTACATGAGTATATCATTGTCGGCACCTTCTAAGCATCCCGCAAGGCTAAAGCTCCTCCCTGAATATATGTACCCCAAAGGTACAGACACCAAAATACACAAACAACAGCAAAGGAGTGAGAATTCACATCATATCATATATTGAGATACATGAATAATAAAGTAGATAATCATATCATCATCGGTCCTTCATCACATCATCGTTAGTCATTCATCATATCATCATCATAATATCCATACAATTTATTTCATAAACATCATTAACACATACATCAGATGCACACCTTTAATACACACACACACCATATTCACATCATTATCACATATCACAGTTCACCTACACATGACCAATATGCAACATACTTCATTCCTAGACCTACATGCATGCCGATACCGGATCCTATCGTCATATCGATGTCGTTCAGAGATGTGTTACTGAAACATACATTTCGTCATTCGTCATTATTGATGACATGTCATCTTATGTTATTCTTAGCATATTTTCAATCATTTTCAGTAGGTTTTAGCAGCAAAAAGGAGGAGTATTAGAACGATTGCTTATGATTTCGGGACTTTTGTAATGTTTTCTATATTTGAGTCTGTAATTCTAGTTTTCCTAAACATAGCAATTTTAGGGGGTTTTTGAAGTAATTCACGAAAAAATGATGCAAATCGGCAAATCAAGAACATTCAAAGATTTTTGAATACTTAGGAAGACCAAGAATGAATATTCAAGAGGCTTCAGGAGACTTACAGGAGGGAGGAATTATGTTTCAAAGTTCTGAGGCAAGTTATTTGAAGACGAAGACCAAAAACGATGGAAAATTGGAGAAACTGGGCTCGGGAAAGAGTGGCATACACCTAGCACATTTACCATGTGCCTAGGGCATGATTCTTACAAACCATACGCCTAGCACATGGCCATGCGCCTAGGGCATTTCCAAGCACCTAGGGCATGATTTTTGATGCACTCACATGCGCTAGGCACATATGCCATGCGCCCCGTGCATCTGAAAAGCACGGAGTGCAAGCGTCTTTTTCTGCTTTTTTGTTGGTAAAGCCCGCACTTTTATCCTATGTTTGGATTCACGGGTGGAGCATTAATTGCACATCCCGAAGCATTTTTCACTGTGATTTAAAGAAGCTCCAAAAGCAAGCTTCTCCTCCAACGTGGTTTGTTGCCGCTGAAGTGATAAATCCACCACTAAAACAAACATGCTATTAGTTTCATTGTTAAAACCGAATGAAAATGAAAATGAAATTGATACATAAATTCTTATTATTACTACACCTTGTTTAAGAATATCTGGTAAAAAGTTATCAACTAATCATAGCTTAGTAGGAATATAGCTTTCTTAGCATTTCACAAGGATTCTCGATTCAAATGTCTTTACATAAAGATTTAGTGGCAGTGAGATAATTATAAGTTAAGAGAAATCCAATCAAGCTTCAAAATCATTTTCCTTAACATTTTATTTTCTAATAAAATTTTTATCATTTAAATTCCATAAGGACCGACCGAAGTCATCTTGGGATATTCAGCTTCTTTTTCAAGAAGGGCAGATTCAGAAGAGCAATATGTTTCATGTGGCAAAGGGATAATGCTTTACATATTAGGATATCTGCTAGTGCTATAATTTGAATAAGATAAAAAATTCAAATTGTTTAAAATCTCTAGAAGAAACAACCATTTAAAACGTTTCAATATATTGGCTTGAAACTCCTGTGAATCTATTATCATATTCATTCATAAAACACATTTGAAATCTCTTGTTTGTTGATAAAAAAATAAAAGAAAATCATAATCATAAGCCTTTATCCCTATAATTAAGCAACATTTTCACTAACAAACAAGAATTTTCAAAGGGACTAGTTTAATCATTTAAGGGTTGAATATGTTTTTGGTCCCTATATTTTGTGCGATTTTGAGAATAGTTCCTACATTTCAATAAATGTTTTTAAAATCCCTATATTTTTCCTCCATTACCGAAATTATTATCAGTGTCTTTTTGTCAATGTTAGAGTCGCGTAAGATGTCTGTATTGAGGTTTCATAGCTTGAAGGTAATAAAAGAAACAAGCAACTCCTAACACACAGATACTTTGTTTTCAGATTCTGTAATTTGGTATCATTTTCAGAGACGGAAAGCACAAAAGCTCAAGAAAGGACCTTTGACATTGAAACATTCAAACGTTAAAGCATAAAACAGAACAAGTGCATAGCAGAAAAACTTGATGCCATTAAAACACCATAAACCTTTACAAACGAGACCTGCTTCACCATTGCCTTCTCTCCTTAGAATGGTAAAGGAAACAAGAATTATGTGTATTTTATCAAGCCAAGAATGGTTTTGTGTTACATTTGGAAGCATATAAAATGCACTCCATTCTTTGTAAAAATCATTGTAAGAGTCTCTGATTGTAATAATCCAGTGTTATAGTCTAGCTGGTCCTTGATACAACGAAGAACTGTTGCACATAGATGTGTTGGTACACATTCTATGAACAAAGTGACATTGTCAAAATTCCTCAAACTAATTTCTCGAGTTGGATGCCATTGAATTCACCAAAATTCCATCTGACAACAAAGTGACATATCAATCAATTTTTTTATCACTTAACGTTTAAAATAGAAATAAAATGAAAATCACAGTAAAAGCCCAAATGACATCCTCAAGTCTCATGTTTTCTGGGCAGACACAAAAAAGAAAAGCAGATGATTAACGTTAAATAGACTAAAAAAGACGGGACACATAGTCATGAGAATAGCAAAGAGGAATTGTGCTTGTAAATTTATTGCAGAAAACTTTGAAACATAGTTTCATAAGACCTTTACAAAAGTAAGTCAAATATGTTCCATTATAGTGCTTGAATACAAACCATTGTAATAGATGAAATTCACAGTGTCAGCCTCGTCCCTTGTCTGCGTCAAGATCATGAGGCTCTGTGTTGAATCCAAATCAGCTTTGGATGAAATAAACAAAGACCGGAATTTTCTTTGTTGCAAACGTGCATGCCTTGCTATCTCTTTATTGCAGCAAGAACAATAAAAATGCAGCACGCTGCATGGATCTGCTCTATCCAAGATTGGGTTGGAAGCAATTAAATTAAATAATATTAAAGAAAATTAAAGCTCTTGTATATAATTTTTGTCAAGACCATTTTGTTACACATGCACATAAAATGTAGCAGCATGTAGTTAAAGTACTTGTGTAACATAGAGACTGATTAAAACTGAAACAAGATTTATATTACTGAATAGAGATGATTACAACAACACAATTAGAGAACAATAGGGCGAAGAAAAAGATTTAGGAGGAATGTGACAGTTTAGATTGGCTTCCCTACCAATGTGAACATGGCACGTTGCCCATAAGTATGTTAGAATAGCAAACCCGTTCAAAAATCAATAGATTAAAGAAACAGTACATAATGAACACACGATGTTTGGTAACGAAGTTCGGCCAATATCGCCTACGTCTCCGACTGCAGAGCAGCTGCAGTTCCTTTTTATTATGAGTGAAATGTTAAGGTTTACAATGCACAACTTGTATATAAACACTATTGTCCAGATTACAACATCACCATCACACAACAAACTATGATACCCTCTTTCAACTTTGAATTTTTCTTTATCATCATCTACTGATCTTTCCTTCAATTCTTATCACTTTGAGAACTTAGACAAGTGTTCAATTTGTTCTTTTTTCATTGCGAGAGATTTGAAATTGAAACCTTATTGTCAACAACTTGAAGCAAAAATGGCATCTTTCCATAAGCTTCACAGTATCCTATTGCTTCATCCAAACCTACAACATATGGTAGCAACATTTTCGTTCATAGGCTTTCTTTAAAGTGTAACCAGAAGGATTTTTCTAGTAATTATCTCATCTCATCAGCGGATGTATCCATGAATTGATAAATAGAGCATTTATAAATGGAAAAATTTATATAATAAAGATGTAGTCCAATCAAAATATACATTCAATGCATTAAGTTCCAACCATACAAAGATCCATATGAATTTTTTAAAACTGTGCAGCAATTAGCTAAGTCTCCAAGAGTTAAATGATTGAAACTTACCTCATGATAATTACAGGCATTCATGAAAAGGTATTGGATTTTCCATAAACGTCCGGGAGGTTAGCAAACAGAAGAAGCTCTTGCAGTTACTTTGTTCTTCAGCTGCAACCTCTCCTAGCCACTGATGATGAATTGGCTGGGAGTGTCTCACCAGCTGAATCAGCATCTACCAATCTGAAGAGAACACAGTCCACACGGGTCAGAGGACTTTTGTAGAGTGGCTGGCAGTCTATTTTTCAGCATCTACAAAACAAAAGATATGGACTGGTTTTCAAAAGACATCTGATGGAAATTGGTTTTAATTGCTAAGAATTGAATCTGAGATACAATTTTTTTTACCAAATATAGGCCAATTACAATAACAAAATTAGAGAAAAGTAAAGAGAAGAAAAGGATTTCAGTGGATTGTGACAGTATGTCTACACTAGTTTCCCTATCAAAATTTGAGAGTATGGCACAAGTTGGCTTACTTCTTAAGCATCTCGTAAATAATACCGAATATAACATAGCCAGTTCAAAGCATCAATAAGAAAAACAGATGATTTATGTTAAAATATGACAAATAATCATGTGACAGAGGAAAGGTGATTATTATGGAATTGTTTAATAAGCCTCTCGCATTGCTAAAAAGACCCTCAGATTTAACAGATCTTAACTTCGTATTGCATAAAATCTATCAAGAGTTATGACCCAATCTCTGTTTTTTGGATCAGAGCGTAACTCCCAATTGGCTTATTTTAGAGGTTGAGCAATCTAGGGGGCCTATAGAGAAAAATCACCATTAATAATTAGAAAGTAACATTAATTTGAAAACAAAATTTTACAAATATTATGTGATGGAGGAGTAGTTAACAAAAGAAAAACAGAAATAAAACTATTTGAAGGAATTTGTGTACCAAGCAGTAAGTCACCTGAAGAGGGAGAAGCAGTCTCGATATTAAAAGCCTTTCATGTAAAGATTTTGAGCCAGTGATATAATTATATGTAATCTTAATTATGTTTGAATTTAAACATAGGGAAAAGATGATGTGATGCAATTTATATTACCAAAAGCGAGTGTCAAAGTATGCAGAAATGAAAGATTCACAAACATATGACACTATCCAACATGAAATCTAATAGAAATGAGAGAAAATTGAGAGAATTGTAAAATCAATTTTTCATATATTCATGAAATGAAATTCTGCTTCGAATAATATGATTGCGATGATTAATATATGAGCTTATCCTACACTCTTATTGGAGTTAACATACACTCCCTAAACTAACTCCAACACAGTTTTATAACTGTTAGTGACTAATGAACTGTTGTGTTTTATTGAATTTCACTAAATTGGCAAGTCAACTGTTGTGTACGAACTGTTGTACATTGAAAAACATTTGGACATAGATGCATTGGCTACACATTCTAATGAAGAAAAGAAGGAGCCACCTGAGAATTTGTATAGCAATGAACATGTAGACTGTTATCCAAACATCATTGAAGCTCCCGTCCACCATGAGAGCAGAGGTATTTTCTCGAATCTCAAAACTTCCCTGTGTATATTTAAAAAAATTTACTACATCCTAAAGCACAACCCTGGCACAAATAGGATCATTTATTACAGTACAAAATTATTATTATTATTTTTTGTCAAGTTACAGTACAAAATTTAATTAACACTCTCTAGGTTAAAAAAATTGTTTCTAATTTCTAAAGTTATTTCAGACATGGACACACATATAGAACACAGTCCATACATCAAAACATAGACAATATAGCTCGGATAATCCAAACAGGCACATAGAGAGTAATTCACCTGAAGAGGAAAAAAGATGTGTTGGGAACTCCATTTGGGTAAAAGTCCCACAAACTGTCCTAAAGCATACAAAAATAAATTGCCACCACTCTTCACACCATTCCAAACGCAAAATCCTCTTAGCCTGGGAAAATAAATTGAAGTCAGAAAATAAGAATATAAAAAAGGGAAATAAAATATTTGATTCAATGGTTTGGTTAAGAATATATGTCCATACCTTCCGAACCAAAAAGATTTGACCCATAACATCTCATTCGTCCTTTTCAATCCACACATGACTAGGGCCTCCCTCTTTTTCATACTTCTCCCTAATTATTGGACAATTCTTAATAGACAATTCAGAAAGGGAGTTAGGTAGAGCCTCCTTCTCTGGCAAGCGCTTAAGACTAGGGCAGTTGTTAATCCATAGAAATTGGAGAGATTTGAGATGGAGAAAACCCTTGTTGTTCATTATTCTTAGCTTTGAACAATTTTTCAGATAAAGAGTGTCCAAAGTTGGTGGCAGCAGATTCTCCTCTGGGAAGGACTCCACGTTTTCAAACTCATCACTAACAGTGAAATATTTCAAGGAATTGAGTTGGAACAAACCCCACTCCTCTCTCGAATCAATCAGTTTTGGGCAATTGTATATTGAAAGGCTACTCAAGTTGGAAGGCAAACCTCCCTCAGAAAATGATTCCATCTCTGGACAATCGATCAAAGTGAGATTATGAAGATTGGTGAACAAGTGTAGTGAAAAAGTCAAGGAGGAGGAGTGCCATCCTGTTATTGAAAGATCACGAAGAGAATTATAGCAACGTAAATCCAAAAATGAACAGTTTACACAGCCTCTAAAATCCAACCTCAACTCTTCAAGAATTGTATTGTTGCCTAGAGTTTGCTCCACGGAGAACTCCGTGCACCGATTTTCACTGAGAACAAACTTTTTCAAGCTGGTCAGCAATTCATTTACCAAAATTCTATCACATCTCCGTATATTTAACTCTATCATATTATCACACTTGGGAATTGATGCCTCCAATTCGTTGCAATCACTAATCTTCAGTTTTTGTAAAGAAGTAAGGTGTTGAGGGAGCGCCCTTTTCAACTTGGTACATTTTCTTATAGAAAGCTCTTTAAGCAAAGGAAACCCTTCAAGACACAACCATTCCTCCCAATTGTTCATCTTCTCAAATTTCAAAACTTCAAGGGACAAGAATGGAACATTTGTTAAATTGGTGCCATGAAACTCTTCACCAATGATCTTTATTCCATCACAGTCATAGATAGAAAGCTCCTTGAGAAACGGAAGCTGTCCAAGTGGTGGCAAATGGGAACAAAATCCACAAAGATGCAGTTCAAGAGATACTAAGTTGGGTAAATGACAACCCCTTATCCAATTTGGAAAGCTGCTGCCATTGTATCCTTCAATAGTGAGCCTCTTCAAGTTGCTATTAGGTTGTAGAGCCTCAAAGACATCTGATTCTCTTCCATTGTTGTAGAATTTGAAATTGTCACTGTACTTCATATTTAATTCTTCTACATGTTTCTTATCTTTCAAATTTGCTCTTGCCGCATCTTCGAGATTGATGACATGTTCCAATCCTGAAATACAAAGTTTCCCTTGAAGACAATTGAGATTACCCAACTCCTGAATATTAGACCCATTCTCCTCTCCCACAACAAAATGACTCAGCGTTTGAAGATGGTTTAGAATCCCTATCTGCTTTGGCATTTTCTTTAAATTACAACCTTCAAGATTAAGATGGCGTAAACTCACAAGTTTGTAAAATTTTGAAGGGAGTTTAGTCAAATTATAACAGCGTTCCAGTATCAGTGTCTCTAATTTGTATAACTTACAAATTGAGTCAGGCAACCTTTCAATTAATGATTTAGTCAGGTTTAGATATCGCAAAAGCTTTAGATTTCCTATCTCACCTGATAGCTCTCTGAGTTTACAACCACATAATGACAACATCCGCAAATATTTTAGTTTTGAAAATAGATCATGTTGCAAATTGTTCCTTATCATGAAGCATTCTTCATCATAGCCTCGTGGTACTACCAAGAAGCTGCGTAATCCCTTAATATTAGAAATGTGATTCAATAATCTCGCACCATCTTTCCAATCAAGATAGCAGCAAATGTGACGTGTTCTTTCAGTTATATCTTGCAGGCTATCACCCTCAATTTGTAAGCAAAACTCATGGGACTCTGATTTTGCCAAATCATTGACAAGATCATGCATGAATAATCTCTTGTGACCAAGATAATTTAGTGATTGTTGGAAAAATGAAATGGACTCTAGATCATCCAAGAATTCAATACCCAACTCTTCTTCACTTTTGTCTCTTCCGCAACATTTCAGCAAACCTTCTGCCATCCAAAGCTTTATCAATTCATCTTTTTCAAATTTATAACCCTTGGGAAATATTGAACAATAGGCAAAACAACGCTTTAGATCGGAAGGGAGATTATGGTAACTCAATCTCAATACTGAGTTAATTTCATCACCACCTTTCGATACATGCCACATATCGGTCTCCAATATCTTAAACCATTCAGCTTCAGAAAACTTTCTTTGCAAGAGATTCCCCAATGTTTTCACAGCTAGAGGCAACCCTCCACATTT
>Ga0315914_1007797_pt1 | contig 14651 bp, 5 predicted proteins | sample MpolenodulesMG_FD_203920 | JGI IMG/M metagenome (GOLD analysis project Ga0315914, IMG submission 203920) | Medicago polymorpha root nodule microbial communities from Los Angeles, California, United States - elongated nodules | ecosystem: Host-associated > Plants > Roots > Nodule | place: USA... | reverse complement strand
ATCTTTTCTAAATAAAAAAAACTTTTTCATCGAATCCCCTGATCAGTTGTCAATTATTTAATCAATTCATTTTTTTGGAATACTAAAAATAAAAAGATTTTTTTTTTTTAAGTAAAACATTCCATTTTTACCATACCGTAATAGATAGTATAGTAGAAAGAAATAGATTTGATTTCTTTCTAGTCTTTTAAAATCTTCAAAGTCATCAAAATTCTGCAAACTCTTTTAAAATCATCAAGACTTTTTCAAACAAAAATTGTCCTTTAAAATCCTAATCTAATACACCCTCCTAAGTTCAATTGTTATTTATCAGGAGGTGTTTATTCCTAACTTGTGTCTTGGGGGTTCTTCACGTTCTTTTAGTTTTTAGAATTTATTTGACAGTATCGGGGATGAAATTGATAGATATGATAAATAATTCAGAGATCAATTTGATATTGAGTGACATAATTCAAAGACCAACTTGATTTTTAAGGAATAATTCAAAGATCTATTTGACAATGTAACAATTTGTAATGACTTTCATTTAAAATAGAGTTAAAAAAAGTCAAAAAATTTTCTATCAAATTCGTCCTTGTACACATGGAAGTTGACTTGGAACTCCACATCAACGCTTAACGTGACATATCAGCACTATTAACAGCGAGACTTGATGGAGGGACTAAATTGATTGATATTTATAAAATTCAGGGACGTATTTGTTGTTTCAAAAATATTGAAGGATGAAATTGATCGGTACATGCAAATTTAGTTTGAGGATCAAAATGCCTATTCATTCAATTTTCTTGTTTATATATCATTTCAAAACGAGTGTTTGGTTATGTGTGCAAATGAAAATATTATAAAATATAACCAAATAAGTAGCACAAGATACTCTTTTTCTTTTATAGCAGATTGTTGCCCTCCTTGGAAGCTCATTAATGATGAAGAGGTGTATGTTGGAAATAGCAACATAGGATCACAAATCTTAAATCTTATGTTGTTATTTCTAACTTGTACATCTCCATCTCCATCTCCATCGTCGATAAGTCCTTACAAAGGCAACCGTCTACAATAAGGGTAAAGAAAATACTTATGGTACTAATTTTTGTTTTTCTATATTGTCTTTGATATACTCCCTCCATTTCATAATGCTTGTCCATTTTAGAGAATAATTTTGTTTCACTTTAGTTATCACTTTTAAGTTTCAATGCAATATTAATTATTAGTTTATGAATAATACTCTTACCTATTTATTGTAGGGAGAGAAATAACAGAATGAAATAATAAATGAGTAAGGTATTATAGAAAAAACACAGAGAATTTTATTAAAAAATGACAATATTTATTTGATTCCTTGATATGTGTAATTTCTTTAAAATGGACAAGTATTGTGAAACTGAGTGAGTATGTGTTTATTTCTCTCATCTACCAAACACACCCTGTTTTCCAAATTTTACTGCACTACCATCAATAAAATCTTAAAATAGGAAAAGTTCAAAAGCTCATTCATAATTTTTTGAATAACAATATTTAATAAATACTCAATTTCAGCATCTCGAATAGCGGCGATGCTAGAAAAAAAAGTACAAAAATAAATTCTAATATATATATATATATATATATATATATATATATATATACAAAATTTATGTTTTAATAAACATTAAATAGAAATTGTCAATAAAAAAAATTAAATTTAATAACTTAAAAATTCAAAATAACTATCTATACTTTTCAATAGCCTTGAAAAGGAGATGGTAACAAGGTGTGAAAGAGATGCGCCAAAAAGTAAGTTTATTTAAAAGTCAAAGATATTTTAATAATGTTTTCTATAAAAAAAAATTACTCGGGTAATTCGTGACCCATTCGAGCCCTAACAAACAATCATATTTATTTATTTTTAAAACCTTTAAAGGGTTTGTTTAACATGTGCAAAATTGCACATGCTAAAATAACTAAAAGGAGTAAGTTTTTATTGAAAACTAATAATTATTTATTAAAAAGATATGTATTTAATAAAGCACAAAAAAAAAGTTATGTATTTAATACAAAATGTAAAAGTTTCAATGCAAAATTACTATTTTAAATTTATTAACATATGCAAATTTGCACATAATAGAAAAACTCATTTTAGAAACAACGATCGATTGAAGTCCCTATTTTAAATGTCTCAATTTTGCTCGATTGAACCTTTCTGTCGATTTAATCTACCTTTGTTTTTCCTTTTCTGTTTTTGGAAACATTTGTTTTTCTTTAGATCCCCAAAATCTTACAAACACATCAACCGAAAAAACAAATATTTGGTCTACAACACAAAACAACCAATTATAAGATTAGTTGAATTGATGGAATGTGATGAAATGAATGGTATGGAATGGAATAAAATAAAATTCCATTACTTTATTTAAAAATGAATGGAATGGACTAGATTTCTATCAAATATCCTAACAACGCACACCCCAAAAAAAATTAAAAACAAATTGTAGATAGGCAAAAAGATCTCACAATTAAGTTAAGAAAAATGCTAGAAACACATTTTTTATATTATTTTCTTTAATATTTACTTTTTTATTTGATGGAACTCATACGAGTCTCAACATTTTACATGAGATCTATCTTTAAAATGTAAGACCTATATGTATTTTTCACAATAAGAGAGTTAGGGTTAGAAAAAAAATATTCATAACTATATTTTTTTAATAGGGAGTGTCTCACTTTAGTTTTTATTGAGGAAAAGTGTACCACTTTAGTAAACGAGATACACTTGATAAGCCCATAGTAAAATACAACGTAATTTTTTTGTGTAGCTAAACTTCATTAAAAAAAATCAGAATCAGAAGAACTTTTAAACATGAAAGGAATTAAAAAAAATTTAGTGAAAGAGGTGAAATTTATCTAACAGTGTCGGTTGAAAAAGGGTAAAACGAATGGTTTATGCGAAGAAAAAAATGATTGTTGTGATTCTTTCAATGAAATAGCTTTTCAAATTGGTTGATTAAGTGATTATACAAATTAGGGGTGGTTTGATAGGATCAAATTTATGTACAGAAAGGAGAACTAGTGTCTAGAAAAAAAAACTCAAACATGTACCGAAGAAAGAAAATGATATAACATATATTTTTTTATTTAAATGGGGGTGGGTATTAGACTTAATTTTTTGTTTGAGGCCCCTAGTATTTGGAGGCTCGGCCTGGTTGAGCACCTTGCACTCCCCAAGGCCGGGCCTGCTAATCATATATTTTTTATATTATTAGCTTCATTTACTAAATAGTTACTATTAGTGTGGAAAACAGAAACCAAACAAAAACCTAGTTGTCATAAATTGGTTGTACAAATAACATTTTTCTTTAAAATATTCCTTTATAACCCTATGTTCTATACAAGTATTCTGTTTTTTCAACTTTGTTTGTCAAAGGAAACCCACGGTGGCCAGAATATGATCGTGAAGTGGCTATGGCAAAATATCAGCTTAGCATATCTGAGAAATAAAAAAGAAAGAGACGCACGAGTTAAAAAATGGTGTTTGTTTTCAATTTAAACCGACCTAGCTAACGGTGAGAGGGAGTGTGTGTAAGAATGAGCAAGTATGAAGAGAAGAATGTGAGAGAAAGAAGAAGAATAAATTTGTTTAGGGGTGGACGATGTGTCAAGTAAAAGGGAGTAAGTTATGGTGATGGATTTCATGAAGGGATTGTTTTTGCTAGGTTTTCATGAGAGGTCGAGGGATTACATTTTTACTGCTGCTTTCTCCTTTTTATCAAGATAGGAGAGCAACATTAATATTGGATACCAAAATAGTATGTTGCTAGATTTTTGTTTTAAGTGATCAATTCATCAATGCCCAGCTGTATTCTTTGCATAAAATTGGAAAAAATGAGAAGGCAAGAAGAAAGTTGTATGGTCTCATACTTCATTAGGTAATAGTATTGTCTTTTTTCATTTGTTCTACTTTTTAATATTCTGTAATTGTGAATGCTAAATGGAAAAATATTAAGTTAATGGACTTAGTGATGGATCTCTTATTTGATATTTTTTTTACTCAAAACCTTTTATTCGATATTTTTTTTTTAGATTTTGTTTTGTTAAAGTAAATACTTAAAAAAAACAAATTTCAAAATAGAAACTTATTAATCAAAACTTTTGTTGTTTGAAGAGAAATTTTTTGTTGTTGATGATATATAATATTGAGAATAGAAATATGAGTTCTCCTTCCTTATGGAGAATGATTCCTCATTTTCATTTTAATTTTCAAAATTGGGTAAGAGAACCTCTCCTCTATTATCTCTCTTTCTCATTATATCATTTCCGTCTTAATAACAAATTTTTTTTTTTCAAATCCGAATCGTTCAGACCCATGTGCTAGTGTATGTAATGTACTAGGTGCTTGCTTGCTTAGGATTGTTTATCGCAATCTGTTTTTTCTTTCGCATTATAGTGTGTACTAGGAATGTTTGTTTAGTGTTTAGACAAAAAAATAATGACAAAGGCTATAAAATGATTTTTAACTAGTTTATGTGTTAGCTCATTATTTAAAAAAAAAAGATTTTGAAAAAATCTAATACTGATAGTTTTTTTATTTTAGAGTCAATAGATTTTTCTAAAAGTCCTAAACAAACGCTTAACAAAAATCTAATACAAACACGCCCATAATCCCTCTAGCTTTGCATTTTTGGCATCTTCCTTATTCAATAAGAAACCTTCACTAAATTTTTGAGTATAAATAGGAACCAACAAATCATAGTTGAAACTTGAAACACACCACCACTCCATTTTCATTCATATATGTGTGAATCACCATAAAAACACTACCCTCACCACATTTCAGACCCAAATCAGTACCATAAACTAAAAACAACAGCAATAATAAAAAACAATGATAAAGGGAAAGACAATAGTATAATCTATAAGAATCGAATTTTTTTTTTGTGTTGAGGGAATCGAAAGTTATCTATATACTAGTATATTACAAATGAAAATATGAGGAACTAACATATACCAGAAAATATCATGCATGATATTGGTGTTAAAGAAAATAGAATCCAAAAGAAGAAAATTTTCATTTTTCTTGAGGAAGCCAGAAGTAGAAGTTACACAAATTAAGATAATAAAATGAAGTTGAAATATTAATTCTTTTCCTAAAATAGTTTAGTGGCTAGACTTACATAACTTAAGTGTGGAGAAATGAAAAATTCCGATTTTGAACCTTGACCCTGCTTATGTCATTGCAGCTATCAACTTAGTTGTATTTACAAATAAATTGTAGTTCTTTTTTTCCCTTCAATATTTTTTGATCAATTTTAAAAAATACTACCGATATATGTGATTGATTTGAGTGCTAAGAAATACATATATCTTGAGCATGTGGCTAGAGTTTGAGCCCTAACATTAAAATCTAGGACAATCTACCTAATGTGCCGTCATATATATATTAATTGGCGGATATATAATTTGTACATGTATGATTAATTACAATTTTTATTTTACAAAAATGCACTCTTAAGGACTTAATGCATGTTTTTTTTGACTTCATATGTATTTTAAAGAAGCTTAGGAGAGCTCAGAAAATAAACATATATACCATCTCCAATTTTATTAGAAATTTAAATTCAAGATCTAATTAACTGCTAGATAATAAAACATTAATATCGTAAACATGAATTAAATCAATTGGAAGACTTTTGCCGATACACAAAATCCCATAGTGTGCATGTCCCAAATAGACAAAACCAGAATAGAGTAACATAATCACAAAACCCAACCAAGTGTAAATGGAAGACCACACATGAAGCATGAAGTCAATTGTTATAACTATAAAAACAAATTAACCAGTGCTAGATACGGTAAAAAAAGAAAACTTGTGCCAGATACAATAAAATACACACTTAAATTGTTTTTTCGACAATATATTTCACAACAAATCAAATATATTCAAGTTTGGAATTTTACAAAATAGAGAAGGTAAAAAAACTACTCTATATGCTTATTGTAACACATAAATTTCTCTGATATGTTATATTACATAGTACACGCCATGTTGAACCAAAACAAAACAAAGTCGTACCCTTTATTGTTTTGTTACACTCCATCGATTGTTTTCACATTTTTAGCTTCATCTCATTTTTCCTTTCACATTTGCTTTTTCCATTTTTATGTTTCAATTTTCAAACAGTACAGTCAACATTGCAACACTCATACATTTTCTTGTTATCCATTTATACCTTTAACTTAATTTTTGAGTATAAATATGAACCAGTAAATCATAGCTGAGACACACCACCACTCACTCCATTTTCATCCTATAGGAAGTATTTTCATTTATTTTCATTTTTAATGGAGTGAGAAAGGAAGTATTATTTAGAGACATGGGATATCATTAAATTTCGAATGGTAAAATTTTCTTATAAAAAATATAGTACAACGAGTGAGAACTCTGAATTTTGGTTTGATCATTTTACAAGTCTAAAAACCTAAATCGATGATTGTGTTATCTCTTCTTTTGATTTGATCATCACAAACTTTAAAACCTTCAAACATAAATGATTAGTGATGAATACTCTTAATTCTATTTTGATTTGGTCAATTTTTAAGTTCACTTTTGATTTCTTCACCAAATTTTAAAGCTGACCACAGTACTGGATTCTCTTTTAGTTTTGGTCATTTACAATCTTAAATAAAATATCAATAATGATAGCGTCAAATCCAATTTTGATTTGAACATTATACAATTCTAGAAAATAGTGACTATGCTGAATCCCTTTTTAGGTTAGCCATTGCAAATATCTTTTAAAAAAAACACACAATTTCTTTAAGGAAAAAAAACTTTAAAATTGTAACGACCGCATCAAAACCTATTTTGATTAATTTATTATGTCTCAATAATCTAATTCACCAGAGTCAACTTTTTGCATCAAATCGGTGATATATAATTTTAATCAACACAACAAAAATCATATCTTAAAATCAACACAAGCATTTTCTATGAAAAATGTATGTAAGAACGATGGATCATCACTCTAGTCAAGAGTAATAATAAAATGTTCATATTTTTCTCTTTATTGAAATTCACTTTGATTAAAAAATAATAAATAAAACAAAATATATATTCATTTAAAAAATTGAGTTTTTTTTTTTTTTACAAATTTGATAATAAGGAGAAACAAATATCTTTAAAGTTTAATATATAACCAAATTAGTATCGTAAGAATGCTATTATACTCTAAACGTAGGTTGTTGTTATTTAGGTGGTTCTTTGATGGTGTGAAGAGGAATACGTTTTTCCTTTAGAACATCGATGAACCGCTAAGACAACAATCTAGGACGCATGTAAAAAGCATTTTTGTGGAATGATTATAGATCCTTAGACATTTCTTTATTTTTAGGAATATATGGTGCAGTATATGTACTACATCACCATAATTTCTATAGTTCAACTCAATAATAATCACATGATTCTACCTGTTAAAATACTGCTTTTAATTTCCCACACACAGTTCTAGCAATCTCGAACATGTATGGGTCGCTTTCAAATGAATATATGCTCTATTTAAATTTGATTAAAATATGAATTAAATATGTTTGATCCTTTTAAAAACACAAGTTACTGTATGATGATTTTCTTTCGAAGGTTATCTTTTTTGAGGGAGTTTCGAAAGTTACCTCTATACTAGTATATAACAAGTGAAAATATAAGGAACCAACATATACCAAAGAATATCATGCATGGTGTTAAAGAAAATAGAATCCAAAAGACGAAATTTTCATTTTTCTTATGAAAGCCATAAGTTGAAGTTACACAAGGATAATAAAATGAAGTTGAAATATTAATTCTTTTTCGAAAATAGTTTAGTGGCTAGATTCACATAATTTTAGTGTGAAGAAATAAAAAAAATTCGATTTTGAACTTTAACCCTGTTTATGTCATTGTAGCTATCAACTTAGTTGTATTTACAAATAAATATTTGTCCATTGTTTACCTTCAATATTTTATAAATAGAACTGATCAGTTTTAAAAAATACTACCATTATATGTGATTGATTTGAGTGCTAAGAAATACATATATCTTCGGCGTATGGCTAGAGTTTGAATCCTAACATTAAAATATAGGACAATCTTCCTAATGCGCCGACATATATATTCTTCAACATATGATATATATTACATTGGTGGATATATAATTTGTACATGTATGATTAATTACAATTTTTTCACAAAAATGCACTCGTAATGTGTGTTTTTTTGACTTCATATGAATTTTAGAGAAGCTTAGGAGAGCTCAGAAAATAAACATATATACCATTTCCAATTTTATGAGAAATTTAAATTCAAGATCTAATTAGCTGTTAGATAATAAAACATTAATATTAAACATGAATTAAATCAATTAGAAGACTTTTGCCGATACACAAAATCTCATAGCGTGCATGTCCCAAATTGACAAAACCAGAATACAGTAACATAATCACAAAACCCAACCAAGTGTAAATGGAAGACCACCCATGAAGCATGAAGGCAATTGTTATAACTATAAAACAAATTAACGAGTGCTAGATATGGTAAAAAAAAAAATAATTGTGCCAGATGCAATAAAATACACACTTAAATTGTTTTTTCGACGATATATTTCACAACAAATCAAATATATTTAAGTTTGGAATTTTACAAAATAGAGAAGGTAAAAAAAACTACTCTATATGCTTATTGTAACTAACTAAATTTCTCTAATATGTTATATTACATAGTACACGCCATGTAAGAAAAATTACCACCACTATGGCAACAGTCTAGGACGCATGTAAAAGAGCATTCTTGTGGAACTAATTTGATTATATCCTTAGACATTTCTTTATTTTTAAGAATATATGTGTGCAATATATGTACTACATCACCATAATTTCTATAGTTCAACTCAATAATAATCACATGATTCTACCTGTTAAAATACTGCTTTTAATTTTGAAAGTAAAAAAAAAAAAGAGTTGAAGATACATTAATCGCAAAAATCTTTGAAAAGTCTTATTCATGCATAGGACAAACCCACCATCCATCTCACTCAGCTCTATGATTATAATTTTGAAATCAATTACATATCCTTTTTTCATCGAGGCTTCGATCTCGATGTAGGAGGATTTCATTAGCATTTATTTATTTTAGCCCACTTTTAGTAATTTTTTGTTTTTGTTTCAGTTTATTATTTTCGGTCAACCTTTCGGTATTGGCTACGGATGAATATGGAGGCAATCTAAAAGAAGTTGTGACTGCACATTTTATTGGAGGCAGACACGTTCAGGAAGAAAAAATCCTGCTGCTACTGCAACCCCGCACTATAATTACTCTGAAGCAAATAATCAAAACAACCAAAATCGCGCCGGGTCACGTGGAACTATGCCTTTGTTCAATGTTTCTAGAAGATTTAGACCTTCACCAATACTTGACTCAAACTATAGGAGAGAACTTATGGATCTATGTGATGGGTTTGGTTCTACTACACTTCCAAGTTGTACACCACCATGTGGTTCTCTACAAGGGGAGACGAGGGAATTTCCTATAGGGCTCAATTGTGCACATTTGTCGCCTTATCAGTATCAACCACGATTGAGCTATGTAGGTGTCGATAGTAATTGAAGTTTATCATCTCATGGTCAAGGATATTATGGGACAAATCATTATTAGAATGACTACATTTTGCTCAGTTAAATGCTTCACGTGTTCATGATGAAGATGTTGATGCAATGATAATAGAGAGCCTCAATGGAAAGAGTAATTGTTCTGTGGTTGGAAAAAAGAACGGGAAAGATTTTGCTAATGGTAAATTGTCAGAACCAGCCATCCCTAGAGTTCACTCTATTCTCAAAGAAAGTAACAGTGACACTTCATCATCCCAGATACCACATCGACCACCAGAAAACCGCCGCATAACAACTGTCACATTGAACACAAGGAATTGCATGTACATTGGGTTCAGTTCAGGAGTCTATATTCTGCACAAAGGCACGACTCTCCACCTATCAAGCACTTACATTTCACTCAATGGAATCCAGGAGGGTGGTCTCTTATTCGTTGTAGGAGTCAACATGCCTGAAAACCCTTTATCAAAATGAGAACTCAGGGTCGAGTTCTTCAGATATGGATGAGACTGATGTAGGAGAGTTACCTTAGCATTTTTTTATTTTAGCCCAATTTTAGTAATTTTCTGTTTTTGTTTCAGTTTGTTACTTTCGGCCAATTATGGTTTTGTTATTTTCCTATTTAAGCTTAGCAGTTGTAGCCTAAGGATAATATATTTCAGAGAGTTTTCTCAATTTCTAGTGGATTCTGGAACCCATGTAGGTTTAGCGCTTACAAGCCTACGCTTCTGATTGCGTCAGATCTAATAATATAGATTATATAGTCAACGAAATGAACAAATAGAAAAATTGGCAATTTATCTTCCTATTTTTACCAACAAAAAAAAAATAGTACTTAAATCCTAACACCTGCTATAGTACCTTGATAAGGCATTTTATAATCTGTAGTGTTATTGGTATAATGACAATTATCAACACACACAGTTCTAGTAGTCTTGGACATGCATGGGTCGGTTTCAAATGTATATATGCTCTATATAAGTTTGATTAAAATATTAATTCTTAAAGCCACTGATTGGATTGCTTGCCAACAAATTAACTGCTTTCACTATTAACCATAACTTACATATGCAGATGTGGGCATGAATTTTACCGCTATCAATTGTTTTTTACAAGTAAACAGCCAATGATTGGCCCGCTTTTAGGAATCTACCACTGTACAATGACTTGAATTTACCTACTTAATTTGTTTACAGCGGTGTCCATCTCTTTTTAGGTTACCCGGTGGGCTAACTTAAGATCAATTCCATACCCATGAAATTCAGACCTAAAATCTAAGTAACATATTACATATAAGATCCATCTCTTTTTATGTCCTTGCATCTATCACATAACTTAAGTGTGGAAAAGTGGAAAATTTCGGTTTTGAACATTGAACATTGCATATATCCTTAAATCTATCAATTGAGTTGTATGTACAAGAGAAATATTACTCATAGCTTTTTTAGACTTAAATAATTTTGAATTACAACTAACTCATTTCTGGGAAATACTACAAACATACGTGATTAATTTGAGTGATAAGAAATTCAGCAAGTGGCTGGAGTTTAAATTTGAACCCTAACTTCTATATATTAAAAAATCTAGGACAACCTACCTAATGTGCAAACATATATATTCTCCAAAATATGATATATATTACATTGATGGATATATAATTTTTAAATATATGACTAGCTAGTTACGATTTTTTTACAAAAATGTACTCTTCACGTGTGTGTTTTGATTTCATATGTATTTTAAAGAAGCTTAAGAGAGCTCAGAAATCAAACGTTTATACCATCTCCAATTTTGAGAGAAATTTAAATTCAGTATCTAATTAGCCGTTAGATAATGATATCGTAAAGATGAATCAAATCAATTAGAAGACTTTTGTTGATACACAAAATCCCACAGTGGATATATCTCCCAAATAGACAAAACATGAAGTGCAGTAAAAAAATCACAAAACAATATACACACTCAAGTTGTTTTTTCGACAATATATTTCACAACAAATCAAATATTTTACAGTTTGGAATTTTACAAAACAGATAAGGTAAAAAAAAACTACTCTATATGCTGATTGTAAATAATAAAATTTCTCTGATATTGTTATATTACACAGTACACGCCATGTTGAACAAAAACAAACAAAGTCTCTTATCATACGTACCTTCATTGTTCTGTTACATTCCATCGATTGTTTTCACATTTATAGCTTCATCCCATTTTTCCTTTCACATTTGCTTTTTTCATTTTTCCCATTTTTATGTTTCAAACAGTACAGTCAACATTGCAACACTCTACATTTTCTTGCAATACTGGTCTTCCCTATCCGCGTTGCAATTCTGTTATCTTCCTTATGCATTAAGACTTTAACTTAATTTTTGAGTATAAATATGAACTAGAAAATCATAGCTGAAACACACCACCACTCACTCCATTTTCATATCTCTCTCTCCCCCCTCTTTCTTTTCTCTCTAAAGTGTATGTTGATTTTATGTTTTAGAAACCTATAGGTTTAGCCATTGCAAAAATCTTTAATAAAACACAAACATTTTTTTCTCAGAAAAATAAAACCACAAACTTAAATATAGTAATCATTGCACCATAATCAACTTTTTGCATTCAATATCTTTTTTCTTCATCAAATCAGTAATATATATTTTTAATCAAACTTCAACCCAAGAAAAATCATTTTTGAAAATCAACACAAGCATTTTCTATGAAAAAATTATGTAAGAACAATGGATCATCGCTAGCAATAATAAAATGTTCATATTTTCATCTTTATGGAAATTCATTTTGATTAAAATAAAAAATAATAACAAAAACAATGTGTATTCATTTCAAAAATTGAGTTTTTTTTTTTTACATTTGATAATAACAAAAACAACGATATACCAAATTAGTGTCCTAAGAATGTTATTATACTCTAAAGGCAGGTTGTTGTCATTAAGGTGGTTCTTGGGTGGTGTAGGGGAATAACTTGTTCTTTTATACCATCCATGAATCACTCGGATGTCAAGGATCTGCAATACATGTAAAACAACATTCTTGGGGAACTAACTTGACGCAATATGTGGGCTCCATCACCATAATTTATTGACAAAAAACAAATTACAAATTAGAAGAGAACATTAAATCAAAAACCTTTACAAATTTGAAAATCTAAACTTAGGGAACCCTAAGTTATTAAATGTGAAATCATTTTAATACGGTAAACCATTCTACCAAGCAGATAAGTTCTAAGATAGACCTAAGATTGCCAATTTGTTGGCACCATTGTTACCTTCCATATAGATGTAAGATACCACAAAATCAATGCCAATACTCAATATCAAGCAGTTGAACCAAGGATTTCTTAATGCTAACAAGAGTGAATTTAACAGCTACTGAATCTAACTCGGAACTAGTTTCTAACCACAAACTTTCTAACCTTGGAAGTAAGCAATCTTAATTGTCTTCATCGCTTTTATGAGTTATATGCATAAAGAGTTGAGCACAATCCTATGTTTTCTGCAAAATAAATTTAGCAATCAACATTTGCTATTTTTTAAAATTCCCCCACATGCTACCTAACCAGGGATCCCTAAAGTTGCACTCACCTCAAAAGCTTTCAAGATATCAAAATATCTCATTGAAGAGGTTGATGTCTTCTTAGTAATATCACCAACAACTGAAGCTCTTGAGACAACTAGGGAGATTGCAGTTTTCCAAGGAACCTTCCTATTGCTGAACCTAGCCTTGTTTCTACCAAATAACGTTAAATATTGATTATTTGTGCCAAAATTACATTTTGGCATTTGAGGTGTCCATGCTCTATCACAAACATTCTAAATGTTAGGAGATGAAATATGGGTGAGATTAATGCTAATAATTGATGCAAACCATGACCAAAGATTTGTAGCATATGATCAATCAAAGAATATGTGAAGTGTTATTTCAAAATGATTATGACATAAATTGCAGATAAACTGAAAGTTGCAACCTCTCTCCATTAACTTTTCACTTATGAATTTCTATCATGCATTAGTCTAATAGTCTCGAAACAAGGAGTGATTTAGATTAAGGTATGTCCCCTCACCATATCCTTTTTTTGCCCAAGCAATGCTTTGACCCATGGGTGCATGGAACTAGTAATCCTTTTTAAAAGTTAGATCACCATAATTTGAGGCATTCCAAATTAGTTGGTTGTTGTTATGCTGAGATTGAATGGTTACTTGTGTTGCAAAATGCCTCACGTTAGGGTATAACTGCTCTAGAATTTTTGCAATTTTCAAATGGTGGTCAATGGTAAGATTCTCTACTTAAGCTTTCAAATGTTGTTGTACACCAAATGAAATTTAGAACACATGTGTTAAAGGTGCGCCACACCAATAATCATTCCAAAAGTTGATGTTGCCCTCCCTTCCTGGCAACGAATAGGATTTACTAAAATCTCATTGTACATAATTTTGATTCCACTCCATATTTAAGAGAATATACGATGAGCTATGGTTTTGTTTTGTCTCATGACTCTTCTCTTTAAGAGCATTGTCCATTGCTCGTTAGGTTAAAGCATTTCCTAGCAAGTAGGTTTAGACACTATGCCAAGCCACTGTAACAAGTTTTCTTTTGTTGATATATCCACTCCTTATGAAGATTCTGGTACATTTCTAAAGCTCATTAATAATATTTGTTGGCCAAATCTAGATTAGAATAGCATGTATAATCACATTATGGATGACATATTTATCTATTTGCACTCTCCCTGCTATGGATAAAAGTGAGGCCTTTCAAGCATCTAATTTAGTTTTCACTCTGATGACCCTAGGTCATATAGCACTTTTGTTATAGTTTTTATGTAATTTTGGTTGAGTTCAGGTGATTATGCATGAGTTAAAAGCTGCAAAAAGACTAATTTTTTATGCTGAAACAAAGGAGAAATCGTGCTCCGGTTTTTAGCATCGGGCTACGATTTTTCTGCAACTTTGAGACATTTTGTCTCGTAAAAAATCGTGCTCCGATGGGACAAAATCGTGCTCCGATTTGGCAGACGCGCCAGTTGTGATCTGAATTAA
>Ga0315914_1007796_pt1 | contig 14652 bp, 12 predicted proteins | sample MpolenodulesMG_FD_203920 | JGI IMG/M metagenome (GOLD analysis project Ga0315914, IMG submission 203920) | Medicago polymorpha root nodule microbial communities from Los Angeles, California, United States - elongated nodules | ecosystem: Host-associated > Plants > Roots > Nodule | place: USA... | reverse complement strand
ATAACATGTTATCTTTATAGAATCACTGCCATTGAAATTCTAAATTATAGATCAATGGCTAGCATTACTTTTGGGTATGGTACACAAAAAGAGTCACTTGTGTATTCTAAATGTCACCATCAAAAGAGGGTCAAAAGTTAGGGGGTCAAAATATCCATTTTTTTTTAAAGGGGGCCAAAAACGCAACTTTTTGAAACATAGGGGGTGAAAAGTGCATTTAAGCCTATATTTTAATCTACACTGAAGCATAAACTATATCATGTTTCCAAAATATGGCCTTAGTCCATGTGATTCTTGTTTTGACTTCAGATCCATGATTGGCAGGAAGTTCAGGTAAAAGTTTATATAGTAAAAAGATCTGAGACAGTCACTCTTACAGACACAATTATATTTGCTTTGGCCTTTAAGTAAATGTTATTAGTCAATACTTATACTTATAAGGTACACTATATTGTTTCCAATAATGCATTGATTAAACCCTGTTTGGATACAATCAAGAATATCTATAAAATCGTGTATGAGCATGACTATAAATTTAAAACTGGAATCAGCATCAATGACTATTATGCACCTCAGAAAAATATGAATAAAAGCATTACATAAAGACAATACATACTGCCATTATCCACCTCACCTATAGATAAGGTCTAGCTTGTAAAGCCTTACAAAAGCCTCTGTTACACCCTTAGATCTCTTGTCATCCATTGTGAAGCACTGAAAAGAGAGATTGAGTCTTAGAACGCAGATACATATGAAAGTCGATTACCATACTACGACAGTGAAATTGCATGAGAAATAGCAATTTAACTGCCATAGGACAGGCTTTGCTTCAGTTAACATAACTTCATGTCGATTTCTACTCAAGTGTTTTATAAGGGTGTAACTAGGATAAACATGCAGCACAGTTGATTGTTATTTGCTTCTTTTGAGTTCATTTTGTTTCCATCTTACCAGATTCTCAACCCCCCACAAATCCAAAAAAAAAATAAAAGAGTGAGAGAGATGCCAGTGGTATAAACACTAACTAGGTTACATATTTACCTCACGAGACCAATCCAGAGATGCTCCTAATCGGCGTAATTGTTGCAAAATTGTGCCCCCATACTTGTTTTTCCATTCCCAAACCTGCTTTTACAAATATTTACAAAAGTCACAAGAGTTAGCACAAACAGAGAAATTATCAAACATCAAATTATTAAGAACTTTGACTGCAAAGATTATTAACAAAACATGCCTCTGAGATAAATTTTTCACGACCCAGATCATGTCTTGTGAGTTTCTTCTCACGCATTATCTTTTTCTCCACAACTACCTGCACATAATAATCAGGGGGAGCTAGACTTATATCATAGCATGGGCCAAATTTAAAAATTGGAGCTCGTCCATTAAATATTTATGAATCAAGTTCAATACAAAACATTGATTACATTAGAAATCCATCAAAATGCAGATTGCATCTCCAGCATGTAACAAAAATCATCTATAGTTGAATCTACGCTAAAAAAATTAGCAATTTTTAGCAGACAGTCAATCAAATATTCATCTTCCATCTTGTTGTGAAGTGTAATCTTTACTATTTTTGTTTATAAAAGATCACTTTGTAGCAGAAGAAACAAAAAGAGTGAGAATAAAAGTTAATGCTCTATAGACAAGATAATAACATTATGCTTTTCTAGTTTTTACCAACCAATGATATCAATCAGACTTAGTTTTCATTGCTCCAGAGTCAAAAATCTTGTTCACATGGTCAAATTGGCATCCTCAATTGTATACATCCCAAAGAAACAATTACTCACCAAAAGAAAAAATGGACCTAAGGTGACCTAACCACGATTAACATGAGACAGAGATTAATACTAACTTTATCTTCCTATTTATTTTAGTTATATTATGCATAATCTTCAAAACTAACTAGCACACAAAAATGTTTTCTCTACTCTATTATAGTATATCTTTACCCTCGCAATTATTATTAGTTTCAAATAAATTAACTGCATGTAAATGTTTCAACAAAAGAGGATAAATAGCTGACATGCTAACAAATAATGGCAGTTACTCACTTCATATATACTGTACTAACAGATTCTAAAAATGTCAGCAAGGGCCTTGGCCCCTGAAGTGTCGAACAATCCTCTGTCCCTAATAATAATAATAATAACAACAACGGTATGATTTAGCATCCTTATATATTTATATATATATATATATATATATATGAAAGTTCCTTGATTCATAAGTTTATCCCAATGAGCCTAGAATTCAAGCCTGAGCCAAACAAGTGGTCCTTCACCCACCAGCCGACAACAAAATCCACAATGAATGATAAATAATTACAAAAGAGATAAGAACAACATCATCTTCTCAAGTTGGAAATAAAACCTGTGTAGCAATTCCCGCATGATCCATCCCAGGCACCCACAAAGTATTGTATCCAGACATTCGTCGCCAACGAATCATCGTATCCTGCAAGCAATATATCACATTGGTATTAACTGTTTTAAACAGCAAAACAGAACTGTGAGAATGGGAAATCAAAGATACCTCAATCGCAGCTGTCAGAGCATGGCCTATATGGAGGGCACCTGTCACATTCGGTGGAGGCAAAACCTAAAATTACAGCACAGTTGGATTATAGATACATATAAATCTCAATTCAGACAAAATTGTTTTTCTTACGTATGAAAATTGAAACAACATTATGTTGACACAACATCAGAAATAAGCTGGGAAAGAAACTCACAATCACAAAGGGCGGTTTCTTGCTGCTAGCATCTGCCACAAAATACTTTGATTTCTCCCACCACTCGTACCACCTAAATCGTATGAAACATTAAAAGATAAGCATTTCGTATAATTGAAATGTAACTAACTAACTAACTAACAACCACAACCAGTGAATTAGCTAACACTCACGATTTCTCGACGGCGGTTGGATTATACTTCTGCGCCAATTGCCTAGACATTTGTTTCTTATCACCAAACGGAGTCTCGGGATCAATGTAATCCTCAGGATTCTCAACCACTGCACCGCGTTTGGCAGTTTTCTTTTCGCTCTTCTTAGAAGCATTGGATGCTTGTTGCGCTAGTTGCTAAAACCAAAAACAACAAAAATTAAAAGTTAATATTATTTAGAAGATGAAATGAATGAATGAATGAATGAATGAATGAATAAATGGGAAGATTAGTGACCTGAGCTTCTTTCTTCTTGTTGAACTTGGCTAACTTCTCAGCTTTCTCTCTTTCCCTTTCTTTTTCCTTTTCTAGTTTTTTCTTCTTCTTCTCGGGATCTTCAGGAACGGGCGAGGCTTGCACGATTTTGTTATCGGAGGAGGAATCCATTGGTGAAGAGTGAAGTGTGCGAAGTAGTGAAGGGAAATAACGGCGCTATCAAGATTGGAAGACAGAGTTCAGAAACGGAACAACAAAACCTAATGTAATGTTTATTAGGGTACCTGAGTTATAAACCGGATCGAACCGGTCAAAATCGGATTACCCGTTGAACGGATCCGGGATGGCGTTTCTGCGGCAGAGGAGTAAACGAGAGAATATGACTCAGTACTGCAAATTTTATCTTCTTCTCAAGCAGAACAAGCGTAAATAAAGAACAACAAAAATAACTATTCCGCCGCCGGCTAAAATTAGTGTTTTTATTAGGGTTTGGGATAATAGGTTTTCGTTTTTTTTTAATTTTTTTTTTTTTTTAGATTGACCACAATTTAAATTAACTCGGTGAGCTTAGCTCAATTGATAAGGACAATACATAATATATCTAGCTTTGGGGTTCGAAATCTGGACACCACCAAAAACCACAATTTAAAACACAAAAAGTCGCACTTAAAGCATTGTGTACAATGTGGACACTCGTTTTTAGGTATTTGTATGAGTCTCTTACGATTAAGTCACACTTAAAGTACTCACTCACGTGGAGGCACACTTTTGGGTACTTATATGGATCTCTCATGTACACATCATTCTCTTTAGAGTTGGGCGCCACATCCGCACTTAAGCAACATCATTCTACGTATGAGTTTACTTTAAATGATGGATCAAAAGTGAAGATGAAAAATTTTTGAAGTACTAAAAGTTGAAGGAATTTTTTAGAAGGATTGAAACGAAAAGTTGACATATTAATAGGGATCAAAAATATATTTAACCCTAAATTTTTTTATGACAAATGTTAGTATGTTAATTCTTATGTTAGTTTTTTTTTTTTTTTGCGAGAACTTGCACCCTAGACTTGAACCCTTCAAAAAAGAAAACTAACTCTCCCCACCTAAACCATAGGTCCAACATACCTTAGGCTTTGTTTGGAAATTAGGCTTTGTTTGGAAATTTGGAGGGAAGGGGAAGGAAGGGCTTTGGAGGATACAAATATAAGAGAAAATTGATAAATCTTTTACATTTTTTTTTTGTTTAGTTTAGTGGCTCGAACTCACACATTTAAATATATTTTTAGAGAGTGATAGATTAAGACTTATGATTAATATATTTTTAATTTTAAGAATATTATAACAATATCATGCAGTTTTCAAAATACAAACGCTCTCACTCTACTTCCTCATAGTCATGCAAAAAGATGCAATTCACATAGACATGCATTATACTTTCTTTCTTTTTTTTTACAAAACATGCATTATACATTTTTTTATCCTCTCAGAGTGGTACAAACCATGCCTAGTAAATATGCATTTGTGATGTTTACTGAATAAACATTGTCATTACATATCACATCTGCAACAAACTTCCAAAAATCACCACCTCACAGTTAAATCATACGTATGATAATTTAACACATTAATTTACAATTCATTTCCAAGCATTCCAACTACACTAAAATAACACTGGACTGGAGTACAATCAAGATACAACTTTACAAACCAGGCGGAATTCATTTAACTCGCTCACAGTAATTATTAACATGAGAAAACAAATGAAGATGAAAGGAACACAATAAAATTGGCCAATTAGAAGCACAACACGATTAGAAGCACGCCGTCATTAAACTGCAACAAAATCTGAACCGCAACCCATACAAACCAGAAGACAGCAACAACAATGCAAATTCAAGAAAGATGTACAATGTGTTAGACAGGCAAAATTTGCACCACCCAATTTATCCTTTCAACAGACAAGTGATGATTTTGGTGATGTAGGAAGTTGTGTGCATGATAACCAACGAATGACGGATTCGGTCACCACAAGATCAAGTTGCTCACACTCACCAAGTCCAATTGTCCGGTTTCTCTTGCTGTGGAATCCCAGTGTTCTGTTACAATTGGTTCCACATGCCCTTTTAGTCTCTACAGGCTTGTGATCCCTTTCTTTAACATCATTTCCAAGGCAAAGGGGAGAATCTGGTAACAGAAGCAGTAATTTAATATACATAATACATCACATAATAAGCTAAAAAAAACAAATCAATAATAAATATCTGTTTAAATGAAAAACTCTGTACACACCTCTAACAATTGCATTTACTTCTGACGTGTTAGACGAGAACTCAAATATAAGACTATTTTGCTCAACGACGGAACTGGGGCCGAGAAATGCAAAGCTAGGCATTGATGAAACAGGTGTAGAAAACTCCAAACCAATGGAACCACCACCTGAGCTCCGAAATGAAAACCCGCCAGAAACAGAAATAGGTGTCACTGGTTCCACGAAAATGGAAGAAAACGATGATTTGCATGTGAATGTTGGTGATTGAGCATCGCATGTAGGTGATCCACCACCAAAACTGATGTCTTCATTCCTGGACATAAACGATGCAGAGAATGAGCCGCCACCAACATGCCACTCTCCACTACTTTCGATTTTATGTTCACTTAGTTGTTCCGGATTTGTTGGATCGCTTTCCATCCAGCAATGGTCTATAATAGAAAAGGTTGATAAAAAATTACCAGAAAATAGAGAATATTTAAATTTTGGTCAACAGTGCTTGGGAGTTATCAGAAAATTATTGATAACCTTGAAGACCATCTAGAACAAGAACAAAAGAAAAAAAACTAAATTCAGGGCATTTGAAAGAGCTTTTCTAGAGCTTATCTGTGCTTGTTGTATAACATACAGTGTTGTTGATGGCAGATGGCGGACCATGGCGGAGAGCAAAAAATCCGCCATACATGCCGACATGTTGCGCCGCCATAAACAAGTATGGCACGGTGGCACCGCCAGCCTTAAAAAATTCGGCCATGGCGGAAAGCAAAAAACCCGCCACTGATATCTGTCATTACCGATATTTGACAACACTGATAACATATAGCAGGTCTTTGGCTAATCTTACAGAAATATCTTATGACCTACCTCTGAGCTCTTTTGAACTCATTTCAGTAAGATTCTTACTAGGTAAACATATTAAAATCAGCTTAACTGTACTCATTTTGTACAAGTTTTCATATGATAAAAGCTTATTTAATAAGCACTTAACTAAGAAATTTACCCAAATGCGCCCCATGACATAAACTAGCTCAATGTCCTTGGTTCACAGCTCACAAGCTTGTAAAGTCATAAAAACCTTGTATGCTGCATAGTGCATACCATATATGACTATATAGAATGAAATTGATGCCATAAGATATCCCCTTCTAATGTTATTGCATAAATTCATGGGTGAACCATTGTTCATAATAAAAACTAACAGAATTGTCTGGCCTACAGATTACACCTAAGCTGAATAAAAATATGCTGTTTTAAATAATATTTTCTTTTTTGTAATCAATACTAAAGCAATATTCTTTATTATATTCAATCATTGAGTAATAATCTATGTCTCAATTGAACTGTCATTATAATGTCTTAACAACTCCAATATTTTTTTTATGCCATGAACACCTACAACTACAATTATGAATATGAATTAAATCGCTTTAGGAAAAGAAAACATGTGTAACTTACCCAAAACCTCTTGGGCAGTGAGCCTTTGAGAGTGTTCTATGCAGAGCATTCGGCGAATTAAATCCTTAGCAGATTTAGAGATGCGATCCCAAGGTTCAGATGGGAACCTCAAATCAGCAGCCTTAACAGCTTCAAATATCCGTGACTTTGTCTTTCCCCAAAACGGCGGCATCCCACTCAGTAGAATGTAAAGAATAACACCGGCACTCCAAATATCTGCAGCCTGGTTATATGCACCTGCCAACACCTCTGGAGCTATATAAAATGGACTCCCAACTAAACCATGCAAACTCTGTCCAGGCTTGATGTAGGTTGCAAGCCCAAAATCAGCTAATTTAATTGGAGATGAGAAGGATTTAGTTGCTAAGAGAATGTTTTCGGGCTTTAAATCTCGGTGAACAATTCCATTTTCATGACAATATAAAACCATCTGCATGAGATGCCGAAAGAGAACCCTTCCTTCAGATTCAGAAAACCTACCATGCTTCTCTAACAAGTGAAACAGCTCCCCTCCAGCACAAAGTTCCATCACCAGATGAACAAAATCTTCCTCTTCATAAACAGCCTTGAGATCTACAACATTTGGGTGCCCGGATAACTTCGCCATGATCTCAATCTCAAGTTTAACACTCTGCATATCATCTGAAGTAACCAACCTATCTTTAGCAATTGATTTGCATGCCAAAACCTCTCCAGTCGTTCTGTCGGAGCATGTTCTAATGACACCAAACTGTCCCCAACCCAACTGCTCCCCAAGAACGTATCGATCTTTCAAATTAGAAGTTTGCTTTGCGTTCAATATGGTTTCAGTCATGCTTGCTACTTTGTAACAATTGAACGAAGTTGAGCGCCCGCTGCTGCTGCAGCTTTCGGCAACAGCCATAACAACTTTGCTATCACTCAACAAACCCAGTAGCAGAAAATTTATCCTATGAACTCTCTTTCTTAGGGATCTTCTTCGGGTGATATGAACAACCACTTTGACAAAAAAAAATTACTAAAATAAGTGTCAAACTTTATCTTCTTGTTTACACTGTCATCCACTAAAAGCCGAAAGTTTAAACTCCAAAACACTCCCCTCCCCCTCTAAATCAGCTGATCTGAAAAACAATGACAATCAAAGTAAGCAACATTATTCAATCACTGCATAGTAGCTCCTTAAGGTATATATGTAAAAATAGCATCTCAATAAAAAGGTCAAAAGTTGCAATCAATGAAGATTTGAGCTTCACAAAACAAACTAAGAACAGTTCTACCAAGCCCTTTAAAGAAATTAAAAGCAAAAGCTAAAAAAAAAAAAAACACCAACCAGAAACTTCAATAGGGACATGTATGGTCATTAATAAACTCAAAAAACGAACACAAACACAAACATAAAAAACAATATCTAGAAGTCATAAACCAAAGAAAAAAACTGAAAAAGAGAACAAACCCATCAAAATTCAACCGAAACTAAGCAACCCCAGATCCAAAAAAAAAAAAAAAAAGACGAATCTTTTTGTGGAAGAGAGGGGGAGACTCGCCTGGTGTGAGAGGAAGAAGAGATAAAGAGTTGGTCGAACGGAGAAGTGGTTGAGCTCAGCTGCCGTGGACCCCGGAGACCGCGGCTTTGGCTGGAACGAAACTGTGTTTGGTTGCTTTCTTTTGTTTTTGTTCTGTCTTTTCAAAATCAAACAAAAGCATAATCAACCCAATTGACACTATTTTTATTTTAATTCTTTTTCAGGAATTGCACTTCTATTCAAAATATCATCAAATATAGTAAGGTGTACAGTATTTTAAATTATTTACCCTAAAAAGTATTTTTAAATTATTTATCCTTAATAAAAATTATTTTAATCGCTTTCATATACGAAAACTAGTTAAATCACTTTTAAATCGGAAAATTAGTTAAATCACTTTTATATTTATTATATCAGAAATTTGTTTAAATCGCTTTTTTTTATGATCGATCATTTTTTGAATTGATTATTTTAAGTACACTTTTTGAATTGTTGAATCACTTAAAAAAGGAAATATATGTTATTTAAAAATTTAAAGATGTTTCCTTTTTTTGGCGAGAATAAATGTGTTTCAATTTTTTTACAAAATAAATATGTTTCCTTAATTAACACGTATTAATTAATTCATTATATGCAAAAAAAATAATATATTTATTCTTTCATTATTTTTTGTCAATGTGTTAATTCGTGCGGTGTGAGAAAGGGGAAGGGCAAACATCTTGACTTCCCGTCGATGGTGGGAAGAAACAAGAAAACAATATCAAACTTTATCAAAGAAGATAAAGTGTGAGATCAATTCTTGGAGCAGTACATATTTGTCTAAAGCAGGGTAAGAGATGATGATAAAGTATGTGTTGTCGTCAATTCTTTTTTATGTTATTAACATATTCCTTCTTCGGAATACACACATTGTTGCAATTGAGAAGAAGAAGAAAAAAAAAATTAGAGAAGCGCGATTGAGAAAATTATGAATGATTTTTGGTGGGGACATGGTGGATCCTCAAATAGAGGTGTTCATTGGATGTCTTGGGATAAGGTATATGTTCATAAGACTCAATGATGGTATGAGATTCAAAGACCTTACAACATTAAATGGGGCGATGTTTGGCAAACCTAGACGGAAATTCAAAGCAACGGTCATAGTCTTGTATTACATTTATTCAAGGCATGATACTACGCTAACATTCATTTGCTCAAATCAAGGTTTGGTCATAATTCAAGTTATGTATGGCGGATTATTCTCAGTGCAAAGGTGGTGGTTCAAAGCGACACTTGATGGTGTGTTGGTTCCGGCTCCAACATCCCTATCAATGGTGAATTATGGGCGGCGAAAGGTAAAGTACCTCGGCTACAAGTCCGGTTAATGCCCAACTACAACATGCTACGATCAACGGCCTTATTCACCACGAAAACAAAACGTGGAACCAACATACCATACATCAATTATTTGATCCATAAGCAACTCAACTTATATTACAAACTCCATTCATTTAGTAAGTCGCTAAGGATAAGTTGGTTTCGAAAGTGGAAAAAATGGGCATTATTAAATCAAAAGCGCATACTTACTGCGTTTTTAGAATATTGCAGACATCTCTCGTCTTAGAAGGCCAAAGCATTTGAATGGAATTTAGAAGCTCAAAGTGCCTCCAAAGATGGAAAACCATGTTTGACAGGTTTGTAAAGGGTGTCTCTCTACTTGAGCATGTCTGAGCAACAGGCAGGGGTGTGAATAGGCCAAGCCAGGGCAGACTTTAATTAGTCTGAGTCTGGCCTACGATTTTTTTTGCAAGTCTGGTCTATGGTCTTTTGTAGGTAGGTTTTTTTGCCTGATCTGACCTATTTCAAGGTCTGGTCTGACCTGAAAGCCTATTTAGTGGCTTACTTCATATTAAAGTCATTATTTGAGTTGCTTCATGATTTTTATGTTTAATATAAATAAAAATAAAAATAAGTTTTAATAATATGGATAAATCTGACTTATTTACTTAAATAGTCTTTTTAAAAAAGCCTAAACCTAACCTTTTTAATAAACAAATCAGGTCAGGCCTAAACAGGCTAGTCGTAGGCCCATGTAGGCCGGTCTGGCCTATTTTCAACCCCAGTAGCAACCAATGCTCATTGATCTATGTTGTATGTAATGCTAATTATTAAGATAGCAACCACATTTTGTATGAATGTCCTTTTTCGGTCTAAGCATGGCGCACATGTGCTTTATGGCAGGAAATTGAGACGACTTTGCAGTTGGAACATAATGCGGATGAGGCCATTTTCATGCTCCTTCAATGACTTAATGTGGCCCAAGCTGAGAGGTTTGCAACAATTTTCTAGAGCATTTGAAAACAAGTAATAAAATATTGGATAAAGCAACACACTTACTTGAGGATTGGAAATTGGCTAACACGAAGAAGGAAAACTGTAATGATGTAATGTCCAATGGAAAGAACTCGAATGTTATCCATCGAGTGCAATAATGTCGAAATTACCATCTGATGTAAAGTTAGTCGTGTCCGCCAATCGGGAGGTACAAGTATAACACTGGGGCTTCTTTTTCTTCACCCCATTATAGAGAAGGACACACTAAGTTTTATGAAAGCTTTATGTTTGCAAAAACTATGTGGCTTGTAGATATGGGGGAAGTCTTAGGATTGTATCATGTTATTATTTGGATACATGAGTTACAATTGGCCAATGTAGATTTTGAGTTTGATTCAAAGAAAGTTGCGAATTACTTCTACAAAGGAAGCAATGACTTCATGAAATTTGGGACTGTCATGGCTGGTTGCAAATATTATTGCATTTTATTTTTAGAAAACTCTCATGTTGGATTTAGTCGAAGTAAAACAAATGAGGTCGTTCGTGTTTTAACAAAGATAGTCATGTCTCTATATAACTCTCATATTTACTGATGTACCGCCATGTATTAATGATTTGATATCTAACGAAATGTAATAAGTATGTTCCGTTGGAAAAATAAATTGTCTCTTACATAATTTGACAAAACTAGTGGACTTTTAGCAACAAGTGGTAAGGGACTTGGTATGTCAAGCAAGTAGTCAGAGATTTGGTTTATGTTTTACGTCCGTACTAATAGTATGGCAAACCAAATAAACTAGTTATTCTTCAATCTAAAACGAGATTTGAGGTCGAAGTCTTTTTAATTGCAAATTGAGTATATTTTTTTTGTGGGTAATTGCATAAACTAACCATTTAAATTGGGTAGAACAACAACGAGGAACAAAGTCTTTTTAATTGTCCAGTCTTATCGGTTGTTTGAAATGAAATAGTAAAGTAGTTAAGGATATTGATTGTTTTGACATAAGGTGCGATATGCTAAAGAGAAGTTTTGTGTAATTTGTTTTTCAAACATTTCCACTATTTAGAAGGCAAGCAATGTAATGATTTTCAAGACGAATTTAATTTGGAGAAGGTTATGGAAGAGTCAAAAAATTTATCGTAGAGAATTATGTGATCAAAGTGAAATTCTAGCGCACTTGTTTTAATATGTTCTGTAAGATGTTTTAACGTTTGCAATGTTTCGTTCAATGTTCCAACATCAAGTAATAAACAGAAATAAAAACAAGAAAATAAATGACAAGAAAGTAAAGTAACACAGTGAGTTTGTTGACTCAGTTCGGTGACAAACACACCTACTCTGGGGGCTACCAAGCCAGGAAGGAAATCCACTAGTGTAGTGTTTATTCTATAGCTCTCAGCAAACTCCTCGTTTACACTAAAGACCTGGGACCTACTCGTATTGATTTCAACCTAGGAACTCCTAGATTTGAGATCCCATCTCACTATCCTAATGGTCAGTCACAGCCCCTGTGACCTATCAGACCTAAACACAAACTCAAGGATGAAGTTACCTTCAAACACAAACAACGAACACCTTGTTTCACAACTTCGGTGTAATACACAAGAGTATCAAACTCACACACAGTCCTAAACAAGTATCACAGACGATACAAGAAAGGCTCGCAAAAGGTTCTAAACTTGCATCATAAACGACAAGAGTAGAGCACATGTAGACTCAAAACCCTAAAAATCTAAACTTTTTAGTATGACGACTTGAATGATCAATTAGGTCTTGAAGTCTCCCTTATATACTAAAGCAGCTTGGGCTAAATATTCTTGTTGGGCTTCAGCACAAAGCAGATCGGTTCAGCTAATCTGCAAAACAAGAATTAGAAACAAATATGGAAAGTCCTAAAATGTCGGAACATTTATAGGATCGTTCCAACCAATAACAAATATTTCCTAAAATAAAAATACTACTTTAGAAATATTCCACAGCTGATTCCTGTAAAGATATGCGCGTTGCTTGGTCAATAAGATAAGGAAATATTGTTTCCTTAAACAACAAAGGGTGCGTGTACAAATAGGCATGAACCCAAGCACACTGAACCGTGTCAGGATGTTGGAACATTGTATCCAACATCTTACAAATATGCCTAACCACATGTTGGAACATTGGTTCCACCTTACACATCAAAGATATTTGTTTTAGCAATAATGCAGTCAATACAAATACCCAACACAAAGTTTAAATGATTTGTTTTTACATCAAGTTAATGGTTAATGAATCCTTTGACTTGTCTGGGGTGGATAAAGAGTATATGAGTTGTAACTTGTAAGGAGTTTAATTTTGATATACTTGTGTCAAGTATTTGCACCATGAAACATAAATACTACTTGAATTAGGCGTGCCTTAGTCGTGTCCGACACCAATATATATAATTACATTGAATTATATGATTTTTTTCCCTCCAAATTATCAATAGTGTTTGCGTGTCAGTGTTGTGTCTGGCGTTCATGTCTATATACGTGCTTCATAGTACTTTCACTACTATTTGTTTGTTTTGGAGGTCGAGTTTTCGGTAGGGACATTGGGGATATAGTCTACTGCCATTAAGTTGCAACAATTTTTTCTTATCGTGGCTTCTTTGATGTCACTGACATGCCTTCTGCTTGTTGTGTCTCTGTTGTAGATTTTCATTGTAGCTTGTGAGTTTGAAGCGTTCCATAGAAGCGCGCTAGCATATGTTTTTCTAAATCTTTTGATAGCTTATTTGGTCTCTTTTTAGGGTCGTTGTGTGATTTGTGGATTGATGGTTCTACAGTCTTTTCAGACTCTTGTTCTTATAATTTAATATATTGTTTTGCATTTTTTTTCGAAAGATTATATTATTTTCACACTCTTGTTCTTATAATTTAATATATTGTTTTGCATATTTATGCTTAGTCTAGATTTATTAATTCATACTAAATATTATTTTCCCTTTTCAAAAAAATTAATAAAGCTTTCTTAAAAATAAATAAATTAATAAAGCAAGAAGCAATGGAAGAGGGAAATAACACATGTTTGCTTTTTAAAAGCATAACTATTATGCTTACAAAAAAAAATTAAAATTATGGACCCAAAACTAGTTTTTTTAAAATAGAGGGATCAAAACTTTAATTCTTTGAAAATGGAGGGATAAAAGTGTAATTAAACCTTCTTGTTTTTGTGGTCCATGTAACTTTTATTTTACTACTATGCTATAGTCTATAGGTATGAAGTTTCCACCACATTTTAATGATGATTAATGTTTGTCGGAGAAAATTGTCGGGACATAGAGTGAATTTGCTCCCAACTGAAATCTCTCCCTAGTCGTTTTTTTTTTGAAGAAACTAAAATGAATTATATTAATACCACCAAAGATCCTAACCTCCACTAACACTGTGTTTGGAATGAGAGAGATAGGAGGGAGAGAGAAAGCAACCAGAGAAGTAGAAGAGAAAGTCACAATTTCTTCAGTTTGGAGGATTGAAGTAAGTGAAAGGAGAGATTAAATCATTGTGGGGTCCACGTGTTTTTTCATCTCCCCAAAAGAGCTAAGAGACGTGAGAGAGATGCTAGATATCAGGACTTTTTCAATTTTATCCTTTCCTTGCCCTGTATTAGATAAAATAAATATTTTGTCTGATTGTCTCAATATCGAAGAGGCATGAAAGAAACTTAAGGAAAAACTCTCCCAACGAAAGGTAGTTTACTTGCTTACTTGTTAGAGTCAGGTTTTTATCACTGACTTGCTAGAGTCAGGAATTACGCCTTTTCAAGTGGTTCATTTGCCCCTCTCTAAGTAAAGGTAAAGTTTCCTTAACCGCGCGCGGGCCGGGCTTAGAGCGCGTGAAACTCATCACTATCTCGTAAGGGCGTTGAGACCATAGCATGTTAAACGAAAGCGCCGCTTTCTCTGTAGTGTTTTCACACAGC
>Ga0315914_1007792_pt1 | contig 14660 bp, 7 predicted proteins | sample MpolenodulesMG_FD_203920 | JGI IMG/M metagenome (GOLD analysis project Ga0315914, IMG submission 203920) | Medicago polymorpha root nodule microbial communities from Los Angeles, California, United States - elongated nodules | ecosystem: Host-associated > Plants > Roots > Nodule | place: USA... | reverse complement strand
TATTCATATGCATTCGAAGTTATTTTATATATACACATAGATATTTTAGTAATTTACTTAATTTATTAACGGGTACGGATACCCGCGGGCACGGGTATCATCAAATCCGTATTCATGTCCATAAAATAACGGGTAGTTAAATACCCGTTTATTATACCCGTGGGTACCCGTTTAAGTACCCACCCCGTGCCCATGACGGATTTTATCCGCGGATACCCGCAGGCACGGATTTTTTTGCCACCCCTAGAGAGGATCCAAATACAAAGCCTTGTTTCTATTAGGGAGCTGTGTGACTTGAGACTATTACTTTAATTTTCATAGCATAAAGTATAAACATTTCGCAAGCAAGAGTAGTTGGTACCAATCTTAAGGGTATTAGGTATACAACGATTACAAACGCTATTAATGAACAAGTTGCTGAGTGGCAAATGCATTAATAAAATGTTAATGGCTTGAATCAAAGAAAACAAAATGTCAAATGACTCGCAATGTTATTGCATTAAAAGTTGTATAGCATTTATATGAGACCATTCGAATCTGAAGCCTCCCATTTCCTTTCTTCCCAAATAGTTAAATAAAAAGAGAGACAAATCAGAAGCAATGTAGAATTTAGTTGCAAGTCTTTTTTTCAAGGGAATAACATTTTTATTTCAACTCGTACGTGTGGTACAAATTGTTTCAGGGTAACAAATAATTGTCTATGTATCATGTATGGTCACAAGTGTACAAAAAGAGGTCCAATTGAGTTGAGATACAAAAAACAATGAATATACAACTTTTAATAAAGGAAAGAATGTATATAATGATAGAATCCATAAGTTGGCACTTAAGTTTATACAACTTCTTTCTTCAATTATATGTTGACGACAACCTGCAATAAGACAGGGATTAATAACAGCTTATTGTATGTATTAATAATAATTATTCACTAAACAAACTCACCTTTCAGGCCAACTGAAACAGCAATGATAAATTACACAAAACAAGTTGAGCAGCTTCTGCTGAGAATAAGACACTGATATTTATCTGTCATGAAATATTGTGCATATAGAGTAGGCACATCACATGGCTTAGTAAACTCCAATGATTGAACATGTAGTATGTCACAAGAGATTGCCTATCATTTTCCAGTATTCGTGCAAGTTGATTGAGACAAACTTGATTCTGATTTTTTCACATTTTTCTGTCATATTTCTCAGCAAGCTTTTTGAGAAATAATCTCTGTCGAAATGCAGCATATTCATCAAGAGTAGTTCCAGCCCACCGTTGGCAAAAGGATTCATCAGTTGGAACTAAAGATCCAAGAGGAAATGGTCCTTTTGGAGCTTTCTTTAGGGAAACCAAGAACTTATGACGAGGACGAATTCTCTGGTCCAAAGACAAGCTAAGGTACATCGGGTATTTGGTCAAGGTTTGCACCTCATTGTGAAGTTCATTTACCAGGTACAAATACTTCGGCTTTAGATTAGCTTCCAAGGACAGAGATAGCACCTGCAGGCACAGTAGTCAATAAGAACTTTTAACTGTTAGTCACGTTATAAGGATCAAACAAAAGGTGAAAAAAAAATGACCATTATATAACATCATTTCCTTTTCCGTGTTCCTTTTGTGCAAAGGGAGAATAAAATAACAAAGATGAATGCAAAAATAACCTGTGTAAGGCTAGTCAAGATTTTCAAGATGTCCGCATTTTTCATTCCTATGCTCCTTAGGAAATTTATTCTTGGAAGCAATCCATCATCAATACTGTAATGCAGAAGCTGAGGGTGTTTCGTCACCATCTTCACAATGCTCTCTTTGGGTGCATCCAACTCTTTGTTAAGAAACATCAATCGAGTATTCCATGAAATGTCAATACGTTGGACAAGAATTTGAGGACTCAGTTGAATGACTTTACCCAAATCTTTTTCCTTGATGCCAACTTCCTCAATTAAATATCTTACCGTTGGTTTTAACGATTTCTCAACACTGTAAGAAAAAAGGGAGGGAGTAGAAGCAATAATTTGCCCTATTTTGGTACTAGGTACGCCCAAGCCCATTAAGAAAGCAACATGAGTCTTCAAATTATTCTCCACCGTGTATTCTAGAATTTGTGGTTGCCTCAAAAGGATTCTTCTTATATCTTTATGTTTAACCCCAAGACTCATTAAGTAATCTATCCTTTCCTGTGCAGAACATACATTAATTTGAAATGATGACATGTGCCTCTCATAAATTTGGATGAATTGTGATTCCTTAATTCCAAAGGTGCTTAAGTAATCAAGAAGTGGTAACCATTTCTCATCCAAAAGAATCTCTTCAGACAACTCTGGATATCTTTTCTCCATTGAGTTTCTACGAAACTACAATTACAAATTAAAAAAACCAATTATAAGATTCCATAGCACCACAAGTACATTAATTGGCTGCTAGAAACAGACAATGAGAAAAACCTAAATATACATATAATTACAATGAGTCCCCAAAAAACTCAAGTTGTGGGTCTCTCCCTTTCAAGAATTCGAGAATTTGGTCTCTCCCAATCAATATTCAGTCCCAAAATAAAATGCCCCTGACTTTTGGGCATTCAATAACTGACTAATACATGCCTGCTGCCTAATCACACAATAACTGCAGCCTAATAATGTAATATAACTACTAATAAGAGGTCTAACAATGACATCATTTGATACTTAACTTCACACACAAACAAATTATTGTATCACCGTTTAATACCTTTGCACTGTTATTTTCTTGTAAGGATGCTATTCTATGACTTTTGGGCAATCTTTTGCTTTGTCCATTGTTAAGAGATCTCACACCCTTTTCCTTTTCTTGTTGTCTATCTGTTTCAACACAAACAACATTGTGCAACATTCAACTTCTATGAATCACTAACTCACACACTAACAATGGACACGACACAAACAAATCAACACTGATAATAATGTGAGAAAATTGACTAATTGAATGTAACCACACGAGTGGGTGTTGTATCAGACACTAACACGTGTTGAACACCAAATACACCTTCCATATAAAGTGTCTATGCTACATAGTTCAATTTCACCCATTAAAATTAAAATTAAAACTACCAAGTAAAACTTTTTCAAGCATATACCTGCAACTGCAACAACTGTCTTTGACTTCAATCTCTTGTCTTTAGCATTAAGATCAGTAGGCTCAGCAAATTCCTCCTAGATACAACACAAGTTCAATAACCAAACCAAAACCAAAAATTAAAATTAATCCACTCAAATCACAAATATAACATAAAAATGGAACCATTTAATTCTCCAATTCAAACACAACTTCACAAAAAAATAAAAATAAAAATCAGCAACATTTATGATTGATATACCCCATTACTTCAATTCAAATATATTAAGCAGAGAGATAGAAAAGTTCAAAACTTTTCAACTAAAATAAAAAACCCACTTCAAGTTTTCGACTAAAATTAAAAATTGAATCATTCATTCATTGCAGAATTTAAATAAGAAATCCTGAAATTTCATCATGGTCATTGAAATTACAAAACTCACATCATCATCATCATCATCATCATCATCATCATCATCATCATCTTCATCCTCATCTTCATCGTCTTCAAAGTCCATTTCTTCATCATCTTCATCAGAGTCATACGGGGAGAGGAATTTTCCATAGGGTGATTTTCGATTGGTTTTGAGAATTTTGGGATTGGAATGAGCAGAAAGAACAGTGAATTTTCTTCGTTTGAGAAATGAAGAAGCAGAAGAAGCATGACTAGAGGAAGGAAATGGAAGAATGTTGAAAGGATTGTAAGGGTAAAGTGATAAAAATGTAGTAGCCATGACCATGAATATGAATATTCTCAAAAACCCTAAAAAATTATCTTAATCCATGAAAGAATCTCCAAACTGCTGCACTTTTTAATTGAAGTGGGTTTTTGATTAGGTACATTAGTCAAATTAGTCAAACGGTGTCGTTGTGATGGAAGAAAAAAAAAAGTTTCAAATATTTGTTTTTTTTTTGAGTCAAGTAGCCTAACAGCTAGAACTCACACAATTTAATTGTGGAGAAGTGAGGTGTCTGGGGTTCAAACTCCAACCCCTGCATATAATATGCAATATCCCTATCAATTGAGTTAAGCTCACGAAGATTTGTTTTTATTTTAGATTGTCCCATAATATCACAACATCGATCACATGTGAGCTACCTCATTTGTTTGTTAACTCGACCTTAATCTCGTTTGTACGTTTGTTAACTCGACTTTAGAGTTTGTGAAGTGGATGATAAATAATCTTTTGCAAGTAGGTAGAATTTGACCAAACTTCGTAACATCAATCCAATCTTAATGGAAGGCATTTGTGGTTGCCGATAATTTATTTTTTTTATCAAATAGATTAATGGTTAATAATTCATCTTGCAAATAAGTGGAATTTTCGAGGTTTGAATCTCAATTCCGTATATATTATAGGGTTATGTTAACTAGTGTCTCGAGGGCACTAGTTAAAAAAGTTAAAAATAAAAAATTTACATTAAAAACAACAACCTTTTGACTTTCATAAAGTGGAACATTCCACTTTTCATCACTTCCCAATGCAAAAATTTTATATTAGTCTCTTTAACTATGTCATGGGGACACTAGTTAACATTAATGTCTTACCAACTGAGATGAAAGAAGAGTTAAATATGTTTGTAATCTCTACAAAATCAAGAGTTTTCAAGTTTAATCTTTATAAAATTTTAGTCCTTTATAATATTGTAGGTTTTTAGAATAGTTCGTGTTTTGAAAACTTTTACAAAAAATAATATTTTCAATCCTTCAAAATAGTACCTATAAAATTTATAAATGGACCGAAAGTGAATAATTTTTTTAATGGACTAAACTTGAAAGCTTATAATTTTATAGGGACTAAAAATATATTTAACTTAAAAAAAGTTAATTAAGTTCTTCATTCCTAAAAATATAACGAATTTTGATTTTAATATCTAAAAAATAAATGAAATGTTTTCGTACTCCCAATTTTTTTTATTTTAGTTTTTGGTCCTTAAAGGCTAATTTATGTTCATATTAATATTATAACTTTTTTATCTTCAAGATATGTACAAGTTATATCCAACTATTATGTTTAATCCCTATATGTTCATAAAATGTCAAACAATTTCCTTAAAAAGAAAACATGTCAAAATTTTGTTCATTGAAGACTGAAAACAAAATAAAAAAGTTTAGGAGAGTGAAAACATCACATTTTATTTTTTAACAACAAAAATCATAATTCATTATATTTTAGGGACAAAAAACTTTTCTGACCAAAAAAAAAATGAAATTTTGCTTTAATTATATTCTTGGTCTCATTTTCTTTTAGAAGTGGTCTCATATTTTATGTTGCTCACTAAAATTGTTTCTATGTATCCTTAAAAAAAAAAAATTTCTATGTAAGGGGGTCATGTGGTCTCATAATTATATTTTGTTAAATCAAACTTGTTTGTCCCTAAATATTACACATGTTACATTTAAGGGGTCATGTGTAGGGTTGAGTCGGTTTTCGCTGAAATAGTTATCTAACAGAATCAAATTTGATTGGTTTTGATTGAGTAAAAATCTGTATTTTTTATGTCAAAGAAAACCGACTCAACCCGATGATGAGTGAGTTGGATCAATGAATAGTTAGGTACAACTTTTCTAAAATAGTACTAAACAAATTATAATTCAATAATATTCTATTTCATCAAAATTCTAATATTTAGACTAAAGTTTACAATTTAAAATTTTAGCACCGAACTTTACATGAAACACTTCAAAATTAACACATAAAATCATAAGCTATAGTATAAAAAATTAACATTTTTGTTAATGATCCTTTTTTTGTAAAAAAAACAATTTTTTTGAACGGATTATATCGCAAATTCATGAGTTTAGAATCATAAACTCGTTATTCAAACCAAATCGCTTGTGATTGTGGTTTGTGTTGATTTAAGTCACCGGATTGAACTAATCACAAGCATCGATAAATACACTTATTTACAATTTTGATCACCATTAAGATTTTTTTACCTCAATAGAGTTGGTGTAACAAGTTTTATTTTTGACCAAGTGTAACAAGTTTTATTTTTGAGAAATGATATTTGATCAATAATTTTTAACAACTTTTGTGACAACTTTATGTCTCATACTCACATTGTCCTTCTACTTTCTCTCTCTATTACATTAATTTTTGTGCTACTACCTAAATTTCTTTATATAATTTAGTTGTCTAACAAGTTGTCACAAAAAATGATCGTTCAAATCACATTTCTCTTTATTTTTTTGTTGCTTATGAATATCCACTTACTAGCACCTTATGTTAAAAAAATTCAAAATATTTCATTCCACCAAGATTCTTCTATTTCATTTCATTTGGAAAAGCATCGAGGCTTCCTGATACTCAAGAGATTTAAAATTTAGAGTTTAAATTTCCATATTTTATAATTTATATTTAACACATTTCATATTTTATAATTTATTTGTAACACATTAGCATGTTTAATGTCAAGAAATTAAAAATTTGCTACGGCTTTATATGTTGGGACAAAGTTGCAATAAAGAAATGCTAGCAACACAGATTTTAATACATATTTTTTAACATATTATTTTTGATTGGTTAAAATTCACATAGGATTCACAAAATTTATATGGTACCACGTGATTTTGTAAGACCTATGTAAATTTTAATCAATCAAAAAGTGTGAGTTAAAAAGTGTGTTAACATGTGTTGTTAGCAATAACTAAAACAACTCTAAGGCTAAAACGTTCAATATTTTTAAAAAGAGAATTATTTTCGTGTGAGTGTGATAAAATAATATTACAAAACTAAATATATCTTCTTTTTTGTTTACATCATCATATATAAATAATTATAGTGATAAAGGTTAAATATGTTTTTAATCTTTACTATATATAAAGAAAACACTCCCTTTTAGTTCTTTTGGACTGACTTTTTCTCTTTTCAAAAATGCCTTCAATTTTGAATACAAACAACACATGTAATAAATAGATAAATATAAATTTAAATATTAACAAAAAAATGTAACAAACACGATAGAAATATATATATGTCTGGTTTTTTCTCTTTATCATTTAAAAAGTGTAAAAAACTAAATGAACATATTTATACTTACTTTTGCATTATCTCAATTATACCCTTAAACAACTTTTTCTATAATAAAGATCGTTGTTGGTGTCATTAAACAAAAAGAATTTAAATTATATTTTTTTGTTATATTGTTGGTGTCATTGGAATAAATAATCATGATTAGTTACAACTTGAAAGTAACAAACATTTATATTTTTAGTTTTAATCCAAATCAAAATTTCATAAAAAAACACGGTTAATAATTTTCAAACGTTAGCGTAATAAAAAGACCAGAAAAACGGGCACGTGAATGCTCGTCTTTTCGCTAGTCTATATAAAATTAATGATATTTACTCTATAAATTGTTTGATATGTTTATTCACTATTTTTTTTTACTTCAAAAAGCACCATTTTTGGAAAATACTAAAAATACCAACTTTTATAGAGACTAAAATTAAAATATGAATTTTTTTGAAGAAGCTAAATTAACCAATTCAAATTGATACCGAAGAGAATCAAACCTGAAATCTTAAGGAGAAACACACTCTTAAGTTTGAAGTCAATATAAAAAAAAAGTGTTAATCAAAATATGAATACTTTATAAAGATTAAAAATTATTCCCCTAAAAAATTAATAATAATATTAACGTGTGACTAATATAAAATGTTAATATTAATGTGTGGCTGCGTGGGGCCGTGAGACTGTGAGCTGAAAAAGCCCACGTAGCCTCTTTTTGTTATTGTTGTGAATTTTGTAAGATGAAAAACAGTTTGGATTTTAGTTGTTAATTAAGTGATACTATGGAAGCTTTAGTTTGCTGTTCTCTGCCTCCTTTAACTATTGCCAAAGCTAGGAACATAGTTACACATAATTGTTGTTCCTTAACAGTGAGAAAAACCTGTGATTTTGGGGTTAAGAATGCAAGAACAACAACAAAAAGAAGAACAAGGATAGGTGTTGTGTCTGTGAGTGATGTAACCACGGTACTTGATCCTGCTCCTGTGGAAATCACATGGCAAATTGTGGTCGGAACTATAGGTAATATCTACCACACCCTTTAGTGTTGTTTACTTCAATGTTTATATATTTTGAAAGAGAATGACTAGTCTAGTAAATTTAGCTCATATGGTAAAAAAATTGTATAGATATTTGATATGTCGAGACGCGGATTCCAACTCGTAATTCCTAACTTCTCAATATTTAGTAAGCGTGAGTTTTTGTAGTTAAGCTATTTGATTTTGTGTGTTTTATTGTTTTGAAATTTGTAGCTGGGATTACACCTTTTGTGGTGGCAGGGATTGAATTTAGCAAGAGAATTGTAAGTCACTTTATTTGCTTGATTATTGCTATATCTCATAAATTATGAATCTCATTCTTGTGTTTTTTGTCTTCAATCTTGAATATTTGTTACAGATTGCTCAAAAAAAATGTGAGATGTGTGGAGGATCAGGACTTGTTTTTAGGGATAAGAACTATTTTCGTTGTCCAGAATGTGGTACGTTTATTGGATTCTCTTAAAATCTTGATTATAAGCCTTAATATCATCATTTTGATCATGCTTTAGTGTAAAAACTTTGTCGCTTTCGGTATCAATCAAACATAGTATCTAGCATAAGGGGCTAATGTTTAAAATGACAATTAGAAACTTGCTACTTCTCATTGAATTTTTGGTTCTCATATTTAAGGTAAGTTACTTGTGTGAAATCGATTCCCTCACAAATCATTTCTTCACATGGTATCTATTTCAGGTGGATTTCTTCCTTGGCAATCTTGGAAAAGATTCTTCTCCAGTTAATGTATTGTACAACATTATACATCTTTGTTTGTTTGTGGCATATAGTAAACTTATTTGTAAATATTCAAAATACAAACTTTATTAGGAACATCATACTCCTTCATGGGAGAAATGAATCTTATTTTCTATCTTTATTACAATCATTCTCCAATTGCTAAGTATACTGAAAGCAATGCAGCAAAAATTAAATACTTTTCTGAACTTGTTTACTTAGAAATACAAATATTACGTACGGGCGAAGAGTAATAGGGATCAACATTACATCATGCTTTTTTCCAACAGTAAGTCCAAATGATTCAGTCATATCTAGTTCTTCATTCTTCATTCCATTGGGAAGCTTCCAATCAAAGTGGTAAAGTAACTTAGCAAGAGGCAGCTCAACATTGGGTAAGGCAAATGAAATACCTGGACACATCCTTCTTCCAGCACCAAATGGGATCAATTCAAAGTCTGTGCCTTTGAAATCAATTGAGCTATTAACAAACCTCTCTGGTTTAAAACTCTCAGCTTCAACCCAATACTTTGGATCTCTTCCAATGGCCCAAAAATTGACAGCAACCCTTGTCTTAGCTGGGATCTCATAGCCATTGATTTCACATCTCTCTCTACTCTCTCTTGGAACCAACAAAGGTACAGTAGGATGTAGCCTAAATGTTTCTTTGATGATAGATTTTAAGTATGTCAACTGGTGCAACTCTGTCTCGTCTACATACCCCTTTTTATCAAACACTCTTCTTACCTCAACTTGTGCTTCTTCCATTACTATTGGGTTCTTTATCATCTCCGATATCGCCCACAGCACAATTCCTGACGATGTTTTGCTACCAGCAATGAACAAGTCCTGCAAGTGGATTAACAGTAACAATATTTATGATCTAAACGAGCATGTATTTTCTTCCATATATTATAACCAGAAAATAGGTTATTAATTTGATATTTTCTTCAAAATATTAGTATTTAAATTGTGAAAAAGGAAATCATATTAACCTGTTTGGCAGCAGTAGACTAACCTGAATGACTGATTTTATATTTTCATCAGTCAAGGGTTGTTGTGAGTGATCATTTTCATGTTGAACCTTGAGAAGAACATCAACTAGGTCTTCATCCTTGCTTGTTTTTACTGTGATTGTTTCTATGATCATTGATGATGTCTTGCAGTATCGTATCAATTTCTCCTTGTAGTTTCTCAACTCTGGTCTTCACTCTACTTACCTTTTGAAGTATTTTAATAGAAGGATACAAATCAGCAATACAAAATTCTCCCAATAGGCCTAAATCTAATGCTTCCTCTATAGTTGATTTGAATACTTGTTCGTGTCTGTTCTTTTTCCCAAACGCTGAACGTGCCACAATCCCATAAGTCATTGAGAAAATCGACTTAGAGAGATTAACAATTGATCCTTCATTTGCAGATATTGATTTAACAAGATCTGACACCTCTTCTTCTCTTATGAAACTAAAAGATTGCACACGTTTTGCACTTAATAGCTCTACAACACATATCTTTCGTAATTGTCTCCAAACTTCTCCGTATGTAGAGAAGGCGATATCTCAAGCATTGTAGGTAAAAGAACATCTGGCCTATCACAAAATGTGATGTCATGTGTTTTCATAACCTCTTTTGCCATTTCTGGTGAACTAACTATTATGTATGGTACCCTCTCCTAGTTTAAGGTGCATCAAAGGTCCATATTTTTCTGCCAAGTTTTTGAAACGGTGATGGGGGGGGTGAGCTGCCACTAATCTGGTGTATGTTTCCTATGAGAGGTAGTTTCCTTGGTCCTGGTGGCAATTTGGTAGTGGAATTGTTACTATTCCATCTTTTAACTATTTTGAACAATAGAAAGAGGAAGAGAAAGGTGGCCATAATAAAAATAGGGTTATGAAGCTCCATGTTGGTAGCTTGATCTAGTGAATGTGAAGAGTGCCTTGACAAAGAAGGTTTCTATGCAAAACACTCAAAAGATCACTTGCAATTTCAATACAATGCAGACATTTTTAATACACAGAAAATACCAATATAAAATCACTAAAGTATTAACATTATGACACACGTTCTAATGCAAAGCAATTTAATAAAGACACATGAAGGATAAGGTGTGCTTTGTGTGGTAAAAAATAGGAGCCCATCATTGCATGATATCCTCCAATACACCTAATAACATAATCAATTTTTTTAAGAGGCTAAAATGAAATATATTACCAAATCAAAAAATCCTTCCTAACACAAGGTATACCAAGGAAGAAACAACAGTGTCAAAACAATATTTACAAGGTAGAACTGAAAAATGAACAAAAACAAGAAAAGAAATAACTATTAGCCTATGTCCAACATGGTAAACGAACTAAGCCACCAACCATGATAATTGAAGGGAAGAGAAGCAAATTTCGCTTTCAACCACATGAATGTGAGTGACTTAATCTTATCAGCCACCTGCACAATCGAACATTCTTTGCCATTGAATAACATGTTATTTCTTTCTTTCCAAATTTCCCACACGCTTACAAACTAAATAACCTACAAGATTGATATAATAAAAAATATTGATACCATCCAATCCAAAGCAATTTAATAAAAAGAGTACCCACACACACATGAAGAATAAGGTGTACTTTGTGGAGTCAAAATAAAACAACCACTACACAAGAATCTCCAATACACCTAGAAAAAACAGTACCATATCGCGAAATCAAAATACTTCGAAAACTCTTTTTTATTTTTTTTTATTTTTATATATATGAACATTTTAGAAAACTTTGGAAGTCAAGGAACAGGGATGATATTAATAATTTGGGATTAAGAGTTAATTAAATTGCAGCACGTCATGTGAGACTCGATTGTCATCTTCCTGTCTTCAAGGTCTTATTAAATTGATCCTATCAATTTTTTGTGGAATTATATATTTTTTGTATTATGCACATGAAAAAATCATCCACTAACATTTTGAAGAGCTAGTGTATTATTAACTTAGGTCATTATGTCAAATAAATTATTTGTAAAAATTAATAATAACACTACATAGTTAAACCAAAAGACACTAGTGATTTCAGACACACTCCATTTGCTGATCTATCATTTTTAAAATAGGGCTTTGTTAACTTGTAATTATATGTGATGTCATTATCACCAAATTAATCATCGTTACCGGTAGAAATAAGTTACAACCTTGTAATTATTTGGGAGCTCCACCGCACTCCTTGTGCTTGGGCGAGCTCCTTCCTTGTTAATATATAAGTTCCATTTTTGATTGTCCAAAAAAAAATCATCGTTACCAGAAAAAATCTGAATTAATTTTGGACTATGGCAACTTTCCAAAACACCTTATGCTTATGTTTGTTGAGGTTTCGTTATCAATTGAAGTTAACAGTGCAACTACGAGAGAAACAACCAAACCCTCGCCCTTGCCTCAAAAGAAACGGGGTACCATGCAAACATAACCTTCAAAGGTCGTAACATATGGCCTAAGGGTGTAACACCGTTAAAGGTTAAAACTTTGCATGCAAAACTATTGGTCCTATGGAAGTCTTTGGGTCGATGGAGGTTGGTCTCTCTTAAAAAAGGTTTCTTTGAGTTCATTTTTTCTTCCATTGAAGACCTAAGGAGTGTGAGATCAACCTCTTCTTGGAATTTAAGCCCTGGTATATATTTTCATCGCTTTGAGTAATGATTTCAACCCTTGCATGCAACAACAAATCACTTCACATGTAAGGATTCGAATCTATGATTTACCTCAAGAGTATCGATTGCCAAAAATTATTTTTGCAATAGCTAAGTAAGTTCATGTGGTTGTAACACTAATAGCAACGATCCTACTATGGCTGCAGGTTCTGAAGTAACAAAGTATATCAAAAGAAATGAGAGTTTGAATTGTTAGCATTCAAAATTTGAGGTCAAAAGATACCTCGAGTAATTTACTTGGATTTATTATGAGATATATTAGTATGTTAGCTTTTGATAGAAATATAATTAATTTGACATAAAATTATAATCATGATTGTGGTTGGTGATACGTGAGTGCTTGGAAATTAAATAGTGGGGAGTAAGACAATCGCTCACAAAGATTTATATTAATTCACTAAATATGGATTAGTCCAATCCTCACACTCTTGTGAGATGTTTTACTATGTAGTTGAGATGAATGTTTTCTCAACAACCACTTCTTCTTTCTTAGATCATTCTTTGATCTTTACAACATATATATTATCACATTCTCAATAGGCTTACAACCTTAGTATCAAAGGACTATACAATAATCATGCTCAATCACTTCACAAAAGAATGGCTTAGGGAAGCTTACAATTTATAAGATGGTGTTTGAGATCTTTGCTTGTAAAGCATCAAAGGATAATTTGAGAATCAAATTAAAAATATTAGCACACTTTGAGTGGCACAAGTTTGAATGAGGAATGTAAGAATTATCAAGTGGTTAGTTTTTAGCTTAGACTCTCGTTCAATGTGAATATGTGATGAATTACCTCTTCTACTTATAGATGGTAAAATGCTACTAGTTTGCACTCAAAACAAGACAGCTTGCCACCTTGTTTCGGGACTTCTTCATTGTTGTGTAAAACTCATCAGAAAATTCTCTTCATTTACGTAGCCACCTAAAAATTTCTAAAAGTGGTAGTAGACTTGTTTCGAGAAGGGTAATGTGTTTTTTGTGCTATTGCAAGTACGTTTTTGTCTTTTAGTGTCATGTGAACGCAAAAGTAAAACAATACCAAAAAAAGTCTTTCAAATTTGCGGGACCCTTACTCCTTTTTTTACTGATGATTTGTTGAGCTCTCGTTGATCTAAATAAAAACTTGGCTTTAAGGTATGTTTAGTCCTTGCAATTAGGTGTCATTTAAAAATTCGTTCATGTAATCGCTAATTCTGGCGATTTACCCTTGCATTGTTTAATCAGTTAAAAATTCGTCCCTTGACCAACTTAATCACTGCCACGTCATCAAATTAACAAAATGGCATGGGAATGGACAAAAATGCCCTTCCCTTCTCTTCTCTTCTCATCCTGATACCTATTTCTTCTTCTTCTCTTCCCTTCTTCTTCTTCTCTAAAACCCAGTCCTTGTTTCATGTTGCAATCAGATTCAAAAATAATCAATATTCCAGAAGCTGAATTTCGAAGAAATTCCAGAAGTTAAATTTTAAATCAACAACAACAACATTAAAAATCCAAATCAAAATATGTCATTAACAACATCAAAACAACAACATTAACAGCATCAAAACAACATCATAATCTGCAAAATCCAAATCAATAACAACCCGAGCTTTTAAATCCAAATAAGAATCCAAATCAAGCAATTTTTAAATAGTCAGTATAAGACAATTCTTTAATCGCTTCCGTATTTTTTCGGCGGCAAAAAGGACCGGTTGAAGCAGATCGTCACCGTCGTGTCGGAGGCGGCGAAGCAAAGTTTGAAGAAGAAAGGAACGCATGTTCCGCCGTGGAGGAAGCGCGATTACATGCTTGCTAAGTGGATCTCTCCATCAGCAGCTAGGTCAAAGCAAGTCTCCGATGCGGTTGCGACACAGGAAATTGCTTCATCGGAGGTTGAAAGTGATTCTGGTGAATTGGAGCTGATTTTTTGTGAGAGAGCTTCGCCGGAGGAGGTAGTTACGGCGGAAACAGCGATGTCGAGTCCAGCGTGACAGTTACCGGCGGGAAACCGAAGAGTGGTGAAAGAGGAATGAAGGTTGTGACTGGATTAGCTTCTTTGCTGAAGGAGAAACCATAGAGTTCATCAATTTTTATCATTGAATGCCATTTTGTTCATCTCAATCA
>Ga0315914_1007779_pt1 | contig 14682 bp, 6 predicted proteins | sample MpolenodulesMG_FD_203920 | JGI IMG/M metagenome (GOLD analysis project Ga0315914, IMG submission 203920) | Medicago polymorpha root nodule microbial communities from Los Angeles, California, United States - elongated nodules | ecosystem: Host-associated > Plants > Roots > Nodule | place: USA... | reverse complement strand
CGATAATATGTAAAAAAAATTACAATAATTTTTATAAACAATGAAATGATGTTTTTTCTTATAAAATGATGTTCTATAAAATATAAATATTGACAAATAACTATTTATTAAACAAAAAATGATCGTTTATTTATAAAATTATGAAGGAAGAGTAACGGTACACCTCACTTTGTGAGTGTACCGTAGAAGTTCCCTTAACATTAACTAATTAAGTAAGTGATATGTGTATATCAGACCCAGTTACAGTTAAGCACTAAAATATAAGAGTTTTAGTGTGGATGGTCTAAGATCTAACTAATTCAACTAACAATGCCGATATTGTGAAGCTGAATACTTTCAACCAGACTTGAACTTGACATCATACAACTATGTGTGTGAGTTTTAAACGGTGTTTGCCACTTTATCTGCGGTCCCAAAGCATATAAAGCATAAAAACTGTTTTAAAAAATCTGATAAGTTCCTTAAAAAAAATAAAAAAAATCTGATAAGTAAACTAGTGATGTGTGGTTCAATTTTAAAACAAATCAATTTAAAATTGAATCCGATAAGAACACTTTTCGAAAAGATTCAAAGCATAAAAAAATTGTAAGTTTTTTTTTTTTTGATTTACGAATTTAGATGTTTGAACCTTATTTTTTTGAAGGAAGATGTTTTAACTTTCAATACCCAAAAAATTGGATTGATTAAACAGTGTGTGTGTGTCTTCATGAAAAACAAAAAAGAAAATATTTGTCAAGAAAAGTATATATAGATAGGTCTCTAACCTACTTCCTTCGCTCAGCCTCTCTCAAATCGGTGCTGTACACAGTTTCTTCTTCAACATGGGTAGCGACAAGGGCTGCAAAGCAAACTACGACGACGCCGTTTCTTCTCCATTACTGACCGAAGAAACAATCTCCACTAAGAGGAGGCTAACTGCAACCCTAACATCATCACCATCGCTTAACGTGCCGCCACTTCCAACTCTTCCTTTTGATCTCATTCCAGAAATTCTATGTAGGCTATCGGTAAAGCTCCTCATGCAATTCCGATGCATGTGCAAGTCTTGGAATTTTTTAATCACCGATTATAAATTTACCAGGAATCACCTTCGCTTCTCAACCACACGCCTTGTCCACTCCATAACCAAGTCCTCCGATCCCTTACACAACTATGTTATCAAGTCTTACCCACTTGACTCTGTATTCAGCGACTTAACTACTAACGTCATTGCGCAGCTCGAGTATCCTCCCAATGATGACCATTATGTTTCCTATGTTGGCTCATGCAATGGCATCATCTGTCTTGTCAATTATTATCGAGGTTTCCCTACCTTTCAATTGGGGAACCCTTCCTTTAGAAAATTCAAGGAATTACCCCCTCTTGAAGAGCCACAAAATCTTCGTCCCGCTCTTAGAATGTATGGTTTCGGCTATGATGTGCATACTAATAATTACAAGGTGGTGCTGGTTGTTTCACATCTACTACGTGATAGCAGTGGTAATTTTGTTGAAAAACGTAAAGTGATGGTTCATACTTTGGGCACCGATGCTTGGAAAAGAATTCAGAAGTTCCCTTTTAACTGTGTTTTGCATAAAATAGGAACATTTGTGAGTGGCACAATTAATTGGCTGGTTTATAAGGAAAGTCGACGTTGGATTGCTTCTTTTGATTTGGGGAACGAGTCTAATCAAGAAGTTTCAAGTTTCGCTTCCTGATTATGGAGAGGTATATGCATATCATTTTGGATTGGGTGTGTTGATGGATTGTTTGTGCATGATTAATGGTTATGATGTTTGGGTTATGAAGAAATATGGAAATAAAGAGTCATGGATTAAATTATTCACTATTTCTTATCTTCCTATAACTTATATTGTTATCGATGTAGTAAATATTTTTGAGGAAAACCAAGTGTTGCTGAAGTGTACAGAAGAATATGGCACGCCAAAATGGATTATTTACAATTCAATAAATGGTACTTTTAAGTTTACTCGGTTGGAAAATACCCTAGAAGTAGAAGTTTGTGTCGAAAGTTTGATATCACCTTGTTCTTAGTTCTAGAATATATATGTGGTGCTATGTCACGTAAACAAGAGATTTGGCTGCAGTTTATATATTAATTTATGCTTACTATAATTGTTTTGTACTAATTATGATTATTGGTTACTTCATGGATAATTGTTAATGAATGGTTCTGCAGTTTGAGAAATTATTGTTATTTTCATTTATTTGTTTGATATAAGGATGTTCGTGATTTTTATCCTCTTTATACGACTAATTGAATATATATTGAAAGCAGCATTTTCTATTATATAGGCTTTAAACTAAATACAAAGTGTGGTAATAATTTGAATCAATTGGGTTATGTTGGTTATTACTACTGAAATTGTTTCAGTAGTTGTGACTAAAGAAATTTAGGATGTGAACATGTTGGATAAGGGTTATAATTTAAACTTTCAATTGTATCTTTGTAGTTCTATTTTGTGCAACTTTAGAGCAAAGCTGTCCCTTTTCTAAAAAGAACATAATTTCTACATGTGTGTGTATTATTTGGAAAATGATTCTTGCAGTCAAATAGTGACTGTAGAATGATATCAGCCGTCTGATTTGTTGGAACAAATTTTATTCCATTTCTGATCTTTAAATATTCACAGTTCGATTTCAATCGTAAGGCCAATAATACTCTGACTGCGTGACTGTATTATCTGCCTGACTGCTGGAAATCATGGTCCGTATTATTTATTAGATAGTTTTCTGAGAGTTAAAAAAAAGCAATGATTTAATCAGTGCTTGTATGCTGAAATTACTAATTAGAGATGAAAGGAATTAGAGCTACAACAAGAATGGTTGAGTGCAACTGAGCAAAAATTATGTTTTGATGCGTAATTTTAAGATAATTAATCTTTCGTTCTTTGACAGCAGAGAAGGCACTTTGTTGCATTCTCAAGCAGCTGTTTCAGCACCACAGCTTCCTTCTGTTATATAAGAAGCATGTGTTGTGCTTTTTAAATTTTTCAGTGGCTGAAGCAAAACCAGAAAAATGTGGCATAAAAACTAAATGATTGATACTTATAATTAAGATGCATGTGTTAAGTTTTTTAAATTTCTTGGAAGAAGAGTTGAGATGCGATGATCGTCCGTACATGACACGGGTATTAAGTTAAGATGAGTTGAGCTGGTTGGCTTGACTTGAACAATCACTCAAGTGCTGACTGAAGATTTGCTGAGCTGGCTGACTTGACTTGAACAATCAATCCAGTGTTGACTGAAGACTTGCTGAGCTGGCTGACATGACTTGAACAATCACTCTAGTGTTGACTGAAGACTTGCTAAGTTGGCTGACTTGACTTGAACAATCAAATGGAAATGGTCTACCCATGCCAGTCCACAGTCCACCAAATATCAAGCCTGTTAAGGCGTAGACGTTTGTTCTTTAATCCGGTCGATCCGTGCCAGTCCAATATGTATTTACTTATATTAATATTTCTAATATCCCTAAGAAAAAAATATTCATAATATAATAAAAAAAAATAACATGATGTCAAAATAAAAATACAAAAAACAGAACATAGAAATGGAAACTGTAACAAAAAAAATGATGACAACCTGACACAAAAAGAAAAAACGCTACTTGCAATTTGAATGGAAGGGTATTTGTGACTTTTCAACATAAGAATGAGTTTTCTACTCTCTTTCTACACAAATCAGTGTGGAAACAATTTTGTGTGTGGCCCCCATCAATATGCTTCTTTCCTATGTTTTTTTTTTCTTTCTCTCCTCTCACAATCTTTTCAACCTCTATCTGTTGAAACAAACACACCCTAAATATGAGTAATGAAAGGGTGGAGGTTCATTTTCAACCCCCTTGATGCGAATGTGTTTTGTAAGGGTAAGGATTCTTAGATGTAAGATCAAGTAAAGGATCAAGTTGTTTTAAAAATGAAAGAAAGCACAAAATTCTTAGTTTGATGTGCATTAATATGTCATATTCTCAAACCTGTTAAATAAATTAGTGCTAACAACTAGACTATTGGTTCATCCTTTAAAAAAATAACTAGACTGTTGGGTCATCTCAATAATTTTTTTTCTTTCTATTTCCATACTTTAAAAGTGCAACTAGAGTAGTCGATCACGGCTCAAATTATGTAATCTAATGTGGAATGAATGAACGGATGTCTCGTGACATTTTTTTTTGTTGGGTGAAATGGATGTCTCGTGACTTAAATTGAGAGATGTGTTCATAACACAAAATTGTGGGAAATATTAATGGTTAGAATCTAAAGATATTAATAAAAGTAAATGTTTTATTCTTTCTCTTGATTTGGGGACGAGTGTTAGACTAAATTGTCCACTATTTCTTGCATCTTATTATCTTATAGAATCTAATTATACACATGTAAATATGTTGTAGTGTGATAGTGTACCCATGCTCCAAAATAACGATGATACTGATCAGACGAGTTTTTGATTTCTCTATTTCTTTATATCCAAATTTTTCATCTGATAGGAGCTAATGTTAATTCAGTTGTTATGTTTCATTTACTTGTGTGTCTCTCTATAGCACTAGTTTCCAATGGTGGTTGGCATATTACCTATTTACTAAAGAAAAAAGAGTTTCATTTGCTGAAATATTATTATTAATTGTAGTTAATGGAATAGTTATGTTGCTTGACATACAATAAATTAAAGTATATTAGTGGAAAAAATAATCAATGTTTCATGAGTATTATACAAAGAAATATTGCAAATGATACACTTACATTGAGGAAGGAAGTGCCATTTTGAATATGTAGAATCTCAACTTGTTATGATCTCGGTTATACAAACTTCATCTGCGAGTGTGATTGCGTGGAAGCGGTAAACCTTATTCTCAACATGACAAATGTAAGTTTGCAAGTGTATACTTCTGTTAATATAAATCTCAGATGCCTTGTACTATGGGACTATCAATTTAGTTCACATTTCATGGGAGCAAAATATATGTGCTGACTTTATAGCTAAAAAGGATGTCCATTCCGATTATTCATTTCACCGGGATCATCCTTTATATGATCCTTCTAAGAGACAAACTAGCTATTTAGTGTTTAGTTTTTTCTGTTTCCTTTTTTGCTTTGTAACTTTATAACACCAAAAAAAAACCGTAAATTAGGATTATAATTCTTTTAAGATTACTAAGTTGATCATGATGATATTGAAATGAAAGTTCTTAATTTCGTCATTTCTTTTGCTCCCAATTTATCATCAGCATGGGAGTTAATATGTTAATTTGTCTTAACTTTGTTCAGCTGTTATGTTTCATCTACATGTATGTGTATTTATAATTGTATACTACTAGTTATTAAAGTTGTGTTCCCTTCCTCCCTTTATTATTTTGATTTGTGTTTAATAAGAACAAATAATTATTTAGTGATTAATTTATCGTTTTTTTTGGGTGTTTTTTATAGTCAATTTCTAAAAGATATAATAATTAATAATGTACAACAATAAAAAAAATATTATTTTATAATATGGCATGGTGGCCTGACTTCTTTGATTCTCTGTTGTTTTCAAATATGTTGAGATCTGCGGGTTTTAAGGTGTCCTCTTTGCCTACAATCTAGTTCTTCAAGCACGAAAGAGCTTTTATGCTTGTTGATTTGTTCAGGGAGTTGTTCACACTTGGATTTTAATAATAGTCAATCCATTAATTGTTCTTTGCAGATGTTCGCTTTTCATTTTTTTTAACTCGGTTTCGTGCCCGTATACTGGTTCGCTAGGTTGCGCCCGTGATTAGTAAAAAAAAAAGGATAGATCAGGGTCGATCTACTTGGTCTGATTTATTATGTTGTAAACCCGTTTTGAGTTGTACCTGAGTCAGGTCTAATGCCCTCAGTCTCTTTATCTTTTTTTTTTATTTAATACAATTTTTCTTTTGACTTAAAAAAAGATAAAGAAAAAACAAAGGCAAATTATTTTTAGAAAAACAAATCTTGAAAATCTGTCATTTTTTGAAAAGTATGTATATGCCTTGTAATAAATATTTTGCAACTTTCTTGAAGTTATGTTATTACGTGATTATCAATCAGTTATAATTGAATGTTTTTTCTTTTTTATTTATTTTCTTAGTGAAAATATTTTTTCTGTGTTTTGTTAGTATCAATGATAATTATCTCAACCGTATTTTGTTATTTTAATGATAAGTAAAATATATTTATTAAAATTTATAATTAGAGAAAGAAAATAGATTGTAAATTGCTTTTAACTCTTTAGATATTTAGAAGTTAATTTGAGTTATAACAAAATTTATTTTGATTGGAGTTATGATTAAGTTTGTTTGTTTTTTTAAAAAGATTAAATTAGTGTGTTTTATGAGATGAGTTTGTTTTAATTTGATTTTAAGAGAGAAAAGTTAGGGGGAGGTTGAAGCAAAAGACACAAAAGATATACTTTTTGAAGATGTGTCAAAAAACTAAAAAACAACCTGTTAAAATACGTACCCATATATATATACACATATAACTCCCCTCTTTTGCTACTTTCTCATCGATCGTTTTCTGCACTAGTTACAGAAGTCCAATGGCTCTAGGTAGCGAGGGTAGCGACAAGCAAAACAACACTATTTATTCTCAAATCTTCGCGAAGAGGCGACAATTAACCGGAACCCTAACATCACCGTCACTCCACGCACTGCCGCTGCCCACTCTTCCTTTTGATCTCATTGAAGAAATCCTAAGCAGGTTACCAGTGAAGCTCCTACTTCAACTTCGATGCTCTTGCAAGTCATGGAATTCTCTAATCTCCAACACCAAATTTCATAAGAAGCACCTTAGTCTTTCAACCACACACACCCTTCACTGTGTAAGCTACTCTTACAAATACGTCCTCAAGTCTTACTCACTGGACTCGCTCTTCACCAACGTCACCACCACCGACATCGGACAACTCAAGCATTCTCTTTACCATTCTATTTACTTTGTTGGCTCATGCAATGGCATCCTCTGTCTTGCTGTTGATTATGTAGAATCAGCTCTGGTTCAGTTTCGACTGTGAAACCCTTCCATTAGAAAATTCAAGGAATTGCCCCCTGATGAAAATTCAAGAGAGCTACTACCTTTAAGGGAAATTATGATGTATGGCTTCGGATATGATCTTGTTAATGATAATTACAAGGTTGTGTCTGTTTTACGTGTAGTTGAATATATCTGTGGTAATTTTGTTAAGGAAGATGAAGTGAAGGTTTATACTTTGGGTTCCAATTCATGGAAAAGAATTCCAATGTTCCCTTTTGTTGTTGTCCCTATTCAGAAATCTGGCCAATGTGTGAGCGGCACTATTAATTGGCTGGTTTCTAAAGACACTGAGAAAAGTCAATGTTTTATTCTTTCTCTAGATATGAGGAACGATTCTTACCAAAAGGTTTTGTTGCCCAATGACGGTAAGGTAGATGGATGTTCTTTGCACTTCAGTGTTCTTAGGGATTGCTTGACCGTGTTTTGTGGTGATGATGTTTGGATAATGAAGGAATATGGAAATAACGAGTCCTGGACTAAATTGTTCACTATTTCGTACAGGCCAACCTTTAGGAAGGCAGTATATATTTTTAAGGATGAACAAGTGCTCCTCAAGCCTACAGAGGATTGCATAGGCGATTATATTTTTTACAATTGTAGGGATGGTACTTCAAAGCGTATTGACTTTGAAAACACCCCAGAAGTTTGCGTTGAGAGTTTAATATCACCTCGTTCTTAATGCTAGTATGTAGATGAGGTGCTATGTCATTTGAGCGTGAGATCTAACCAGAACCTTTATGTTAATTTTTGTTTATGATATTTATTTTGTTCTTTTTCTGTGTATTGGCTACTTAATGAATCATTGTTCTCCAATGGTCATTCGAATCTCCAGCTTGAGAAATTGCAATAGTTTTCCATTATTTCTTTATTAGAGGTTTTTGTTCTCTCACCATGACTTTATTGTATATAGTTGACAATCATGCATTCCTTTATATGAAGTGCACAAATCAAATGGTATCATCCCATGGTTCATTATGAAGTTTAGTAGAACAAAATCACTCAAACTTCATGTAAGATAGGTACGTTTTTTGTGCAAGGTAAAATTGAGACATTTTCTGCGTAAATAACATGTGTAAATAACAAGTCATTGTTAAATATTGATTGACCTATGTATTTAAGATATTTCCCATAGTAAATAGAACTTTTGTTGATATTGAAGATTATCCTTAATATATTTACTGTTATCATCCCTTGCAAGTTGATATCAAGTAAATTAAGTCCTATCAAGATCATTAAGAAAAGTAGTAAAGAAACTTCGAATAGGTAAGAAATTTCAAGTAGTTGTGCTAATCAGTTTTATAGTTGAAGCTAAAGTCCATATAGGCTATAAACTTCAAATAGCCAAGCCATGTTTTAATGCCGAAGCAAGTGTTAATAGTCAAGTATAAAAGTCAGTGATGTTAACTTGGTGAAGTTGAAGCAGTAATTCATAACCAACCTTAGTGATGAGAGGACGAAAGGAAACAATGTATCTTGGGGATATTCTCATGGTGAAATAATGTTTCTATTTTAGTGGTGTATCTAACAAACCTTAAACACATGCCTTCTTGTATGACTTTCTCTGAAGCCTCTAGCTCAAACAGTTTCTCCTCTATGATACGCTAATTAGTATAATGTCCTGTCAAATAGTGGTGTTATAACATTGCAGCGTAGCGTTTACAACATTCGAGAGAACCATAACGGAGACTGTCCAATCTTCTATTTTCTGTCACGAGCTTGGTATAAAACTTCATGTATATATACTGTTTTGGGGTGTAGATGATTCACTTGGTGGCTATGTGCTACAGATTATTGGGTCTGTTTGTAAAAGTATTTGAAACCTCTGTTAATTGATGATTATTAAGATATGCAATTTTGATATGCATTGTGTTATGTTTGTGCGTAGTTATCGGTTGCAATGTAGTCTCAATTCCAGTTGCATTGAGTTATGTTTGTGCGTAATTGTCGGTTGCGATGTAGCCTCAGTTCCAGTTGCGTTGTGGTTTCTCAAAAAACCATCATGTTATGACTCAAATAGCCGTGGCAGACCTTCATTTAACACCTTAAGGATTGTTCTTTTCAGACTACTAAACTGATCATGATGATATCGAGGTGAAAATTCTTGATTTATTTGTCATTTCTTTGGCTCCCATTTTTTTTTCAGTGTAGGAGTATGTAAAGTTTTACAACCCACAAAATTTCAACATATTTCATTTGATTACTACATCCCTATTTCTTTGACAAGGAGTATATGTGATTAAGAACGCAAATGATGACAAAATTAAATGAGTGGATTCAGACTTCCATAACCCGATACTTGATAAAATTAAATGACGACTCAACTCCAACGCATGCATTTATTCTGCACCTCTCACCTACTGACTTGAGCTCTGAAGCGTTTGTTAATACACTACTCTTGTCAGGAAAACTCGCACTGTCGCATTCCACTAGCGTGTTTTTTTTTCTTCATGTAGTGTGTTTTTTTCTCTGTTCAGTCGTGCTCTCATAGCGGGTACCTGTTTGTTTCACATGTTTTTCCGTATTTATAATGACCTCCTCATCATTGTGTCAGGCTGCTAAAAGTGATGTCAGTGAAGAGAAGGAACAGTTCATGTTTTTGACGATGAAGACATACACAATGGACTTTCTGCATGCTTAAGAGTGTGCTTGGGATGATTATGGCAGTTGTCCCACAAACTCTAACTCTTACCGTTACAAGTCCCTCGACATCATATACGTCCCCTACGTTTGCAACCTAACTTGCAAAATTCGCTTCCAAGCGAAGCGACCCCTCTAAAGTCACCATGACATCTTTCTATTTTAATTTAATGTCGTTGTTGGTGTTTTTATGGTTTTACTATTATGTTTTTTTCTTTATTTTTTTGTAGTTTTATCTTTAGTTTGCGTATAGATTGTACTGTGTGTTTGATGAAATGTATGAGAATGACAACCTCGCAGTTACTTGTCAACAAGTAGTAGGAATGGTAATGTTCTCGAATCCTTTTTTGTCTTGAGTCCCATAAATGACATTATTAGATTCCAATATCTCTTCACATTTGATATACTTATTGGCCCTTTCTAGTAGATGGTTGAAGTCGTGGGTTGCTTTAAGGCCAATACTCTCCGTAAACTTGGTGTCCTTCAAGAGTCTTGGTCTAAGTAGATTTGTCTTCATTTTGTATGACCTCTTTGTTGAATCTCTCAATATAATCTCTACGACCAAATAACCTGCAAATCCAGAAGATCCCAACCTTCAACGAATCACTCGAAAATTTCCAGAACCTGGATAAAAGGAGGGGATCTTTTGGATCTCTAGGTTCTAAGTCGTGAGGACTGGGATAGGACGTGGAGGATGAATTGTCGTGGATTCGTCACATAGCTGATTTTGCTTTCAGTTTCATGGTAAGGACGAAGTTGTTTTCATGCAGGTAGCAATTTGTGAGCAAACGTCAAGAAAAATATTGCTGGATGTTGCACCACTCACTACACGAAAATCTATTATTCGACAAGGACGAAATCCCTCAGAAAAGCATCGTATGGAAATCCTTGTGAAACAAACATTTACCACGGTTTAAATTATGTTGAAACTTGTGTTGGGGGTCTGCTGCAATAACTTGATCAAGAAGATGATGAAGATGAACATTATGAAGTGTGCACATAAATTCCAAAGATTATTGTATATCTTGATTGTTGGGAAGATGTTGATGCACTTGAAACCTGAAAAGTTTAATGGTTATGCATGTAAAACTCAAAGCGCATGGGGTTATCACACTAACCTTTATGTTTGATTTGCCCCTACCAATAACTGTATATTGAATGCAATAAGGAATGACCGGCGAATCCCCTTCGGAATACTATGAGTTCCTTGGCGTGTATTGCACAACCACACCAAGCGCATCTTCTAACAGTATTTTACAGATTTATGGTTCCAACAATTCACTCATGCATTATAGAATTGATGGATGATTTAGAGTAAGAGAATGATGAAGAATAATGTTGTTAATGTAACAAAATTCTGTCCAAAATTGTGTGTCAAATTAATGCCCAAATGTCAAGTATTTATAGTGCATTATATGACCCTTCACATGAGAGAAAGCACCCCTTTGACTTGAATCAATGTTATGGTTCATTAAACACCCTTTTGCCAAAGATTATGATCATATACACTTGAAACAGTGTTAAAGTTCATTAGGCACCCCTTTGCCAAAGATTATAATGTATATGAAAGGTTCTTATGAAGAGTTACAATTTTTGATCTAAAGTGATTCCATTATTTTGGAAACACGAACAATTTAAATACTTGACATTTGGTGACAACTTCTTTTTTCTCTCTTTTCATTGGTTAAAAACAATGGAGAGAGAAAAAGGAAGAGAGAGAATAAGAGGATAATGTGAGTATGAGAGATAAAGTTGTCACAAAGTGGATGTATAAATATCATTTCTCTTACAAATAAGGAGATCAAGTCTGCAAAATGGTAAAAAGAGGGTATCAAAACTACAATGAAACATTTAAATTTCCATAAAAAAAAAAATAAATAAAGTACTTTTGTTAATGCACAAAAATATTGTTCCATTTTAACCACCGTTTACAATCTCTGTGAAAATGAACTTCAAGCGTTTGATCCGCCAAACAATAAGTGACTTCATAAGACAACTTCAATTGTACTGTATTTGATTATAAAACGTTTCAAGAACCGAATAAATTTTGAGGCAAGAGACATGACAAAAAGTGAATTTTCTTGTCCTTCACTGAACCGTAACATAACTTTTTTTTATCAAATATAAGTTGTCTAAAATACTAAAATAATAATAGTCTTTTGTATACCAAACAAGGGGAAAAAAAAAAAAAAAAAGAAGGAAAATGATAGGCTCACACCTTATGTTGGACACACTTTGTACTGCTGATGTGGTAGGGACAATTTAGTAATTTCATTTCACTATCATGCTCTTATAAGTTTACATCACACAAAAAAGGTCATGTGTCACACATTTGTGTGCATGTCAACAAGGTGGTATGAATAAAGAGTGTCAATCGTAAGAGGGTGAACATAAAAGTTTGCATTTCTGCCTTGTGCTGTATTTTCTTGTTTTAATGATGAGAAGCTATTGATGCCATTGTCCTGTTAAATAGATTCAAGCAAAATCTCACGACAACCACAAACAACACATACATTCTGTAAACGTGGTCAGTTCTCGTCTTCACCTATTGCTTTCAACATTCTTTCTTGTCACACCTCATCCTTTAAACTCCCAACAAATATCACATGGGTTGCAATTGCAATTTAATTTCATAAATGTATATATGTGAAATCAACCTATTTGTATAAAATGTCAAATTAACATTTGAATTATGTCTCCTCAAAGAAAGAAAAATTACACTTTTGGCCCCCAACTTACACAAACCGACAATTTTGGCCCCAAACTTACAAACAGGCAATTTTGGCTCCCAACACCGGCCTAACTTGGTCAAAATCAATGTGGATGTCAGTTTTGCAAAAGGAGCTAAAGTGAGAGGGTCTAAAAGTGAGTAGCTAAAATTGTCAATTTATGAAAGTTGGGGGGCTAAAAGTGCAATTTAGCCTAATAGTTATTATATTGAGGGTAGTTTAGTCTCTTGTGCATTTTATATTCTTGTATGGTTTAGACTTTGCATTCTATTGATACCATAACCTCCTCTGTTCTTGCTTTCCTCTCTTCTTCTCTGGGAATTCATAGTATGAATATCATTCATTGAGTAGTTTCAGAAAAAATATATCATTCATTGAGCTCATCAAGACATACATAACACATGAAATGGAGCATGATGTTGGAGTTAACAAATTGCAGCTTCATCTTGGTGCATCCAATTCTGTTTCCTCTATTTTGCCCTTAACATCTGAACAAATGTCCCCTCTTTTAAGCAATGAAAGAGAAAGTTCAAAAGACATACAACAGGTGAGTTTTATTTAATTTGCCCTGGCTTTTCTTGGTTTGTGTTTCTCTTACTTAGATGATGAAAAATTCAAAACATTTTTGTTGGATTTAATTCTTATGCATTGTCAATGTAAAAAAATTTTAAACCGTCATTCAATCATTAAAAAGATATAAGATTTGTTGTGACTTGTTGACGGTGTGAAACATTTTACACTGATAGTCTATCAAAATTCTATTGAATTCTTTTGTTTCCTTATGGTAAATGAGGATATAGTGACTGTTGTCTTCAGTTGCAGGAACCTAGTAAAGAATTGCCAAAGCTACTGGATAATGCTTCATATTTGATTCATTTGGCTGTTTTTGGTATTCTTGGGGTAATATTCTGTCCTCTAAACTTCGATGATTAAATATGCGAGTAGTTAATCGTTTTTGGTTAAGCATTATTTCCATTTGACCATTACTAGTTGGAGTTATGAAATATTTGACTATTTTCGGTTCATGTTGTGGAAAATTTGACAGTTGATTGTTTTTTGTGAACATGCATACATAACTTTAAATTAGCATGTTCGTTATAGTACTCATATACACATGATTATAGAGAAATTTCCAACTTCAACTTTATGATGTTTGGACTTAAAACTTCTAGTTTAACTGTAGGTCTCAATGACATAATACATCGGTTTTGAAGCTGAAATAAAAGATCATGTAATAGTGTACAATGTTAGTTCTGTTCATTTGAAATCTTATTGATTTTCATTTTCTGTTTATAATATCGGTCGTATAGGAGACTTGATTATCTTCATCATCTTTTAGGATCTAGGCTTTAAATTTCAATTATTGTACGGACTTTTACCTGCATTAGTTGCATTTCTTCCATTGTATTAAGTATGAACAACAGTCTCTATTTCACATATGACCTGTATTTTTCAACCTTAGGAATCTGCTCAAAACTATCATGAACACAATTTCAATATAACTATACTATAGAATACAATGATTAGTTGTATGAATCATGTTGCACTCCTTTATTTTTGGGTAATATAATGAACTTAATTATGAATTCTGATCATACTTTCATACCAGGATTTCAGTTTTCAGCATGATACTGATAAACTTTTTTTGTTTTGCTATAATAATGCAGGTATTAACAAGATATACTCTGGACAAGTTATTTGGCCCTAGTGTTGGTCATGTGACTAGTGACCAAACCATTCTTTACCTTGACCTTCCTTCTAACATGGTCTCTACTTTGTTCCCTTCCTCACTCCTAAATTTTTGCACCTTAAATTTTTAAGAAGCTCTGTCTTCTAACTTCTCCATAATAAGCAACAGACTGTTTTGCAAGTTAAGAACCGAATACTTTCAAATTATTTCTTGATATAACTTTTTTATGAATATCTTTCTAGGTCGGTTCTTTTTTGATGGGATGGTTTGGTGTTGTATTCAAAGAAGACATATCAAATGTGTCCAAGTATCTGGCTGTTGCACTAACAACTGGTTACTTAGGGAGTCTAACAACGTTCAGCGGCTGGAATCAGAAAATGCTTGAACTCAGTGTTACTGGGAATTGGCTCTTTGTTGTGCTTGGCTTTCTAATAGGTAATGTTAAGAAGGAAAGTTTGATAAGCATGTTTTAATGGTATGGTTTCTCATTCAAAACTTATCTGCTATGACTCTTTCACTTCACATTCAATATATATATATATATATATATATATATATATATATAGAGAGAGAGAGAGAGAGAGAGAGAGAGGATCAA
>Ga0315914_1007777_pt1 | contig 14685 bp, 4 predicted proteins | sample MpolenodulesMG_FD_203920 | JGI IMG/M metagenome (GOLD analysis project Ga0315914, IMG submission 203920) | Medicago polymorpha root nodule microbial communities from Los Angeles, California, United States - elongated nodules | ecosystem: Host-associated > Plants > Roots > Nodule | place: USA... | reverse complement strand
CTAAGTTAAGGGTTTTTCTGTTTTCTGCTTCCGAATTGGATCCTTCAGGTCTGATACAGTTTGCAAATTTAAATGATGGTGGGCAGAAATATGTTGAAGCAGTGAATGGAATTTTTGAGAGGATTGATGGAAACAAACTCACAAGGAAAGGGAGTCTTACAAGTGCAGCATCTACTCAAAATTCTGATTTGAGTGGGTTCGAGGCTCCTGATAGCACAAATGCTGCTCAAGTTGATGCTAATGTCCTACCTATGTCCACCACTTTATCACCCGATGCGAATGTCGTTGCATCTCATGACGCTACAGCTGCAAATGTTATGGTTTCTGATCCTGTTGAATCGGTATGCTCAAATGTTTCTGCAGTTTCATTGGGCATACCTGTGGCTAATTCAGCTCCAACTCAGCCTCCACCTTTGCAGAATGAGGTTGAGGTAGAGAAGTTGGTGCCTGTTACTTTATCCCAACAGCCATTTGGCTTGCAGCAGTCTGGAATGCAAATTCCACCATCTGCACCTTTGCAGGCATTCACTGATCCTCGACAACAAGTTCTGAACCATGCAGATTATGTCCCAATGCCTGCCCACATGAGATTCCCAAGTCCCCAGCCTGTAGGTAGGCCTGGGACTATCTACTCTCAGCATTATTTTCATGATAATACTGCCCGTTTTACATCTCAACAGGTAATCCCTGCATTGCATGTGACAATGACTCAGCCATCTTCTCATGCCGGTATAAGACCAAGTGTTATTCAACCACGACCAGTCATACACGGGCAACAAAACGGTTTTGAGCAATATTATGACGAAAATACTTCAGGGGTAAGGATGCACCACCAGCTTATTTCTGAGCAAAGTTGCAAAGCATATCCAGTTCAAGTCCCTTTCGGAGGTAATTATGGTTGGGTTCAAATTTCTCCTTCGGAGCATGTTTTTTATCATGATGGAATGTTACCTCAACAACCAGTAATGGTCCCTCAAAGAGTAGAGGATTGTTTTATGTGTCAGAAAAAACTGCCTCATGCTCATTCAGATCCAGTGGTTCAGGATCAGCATAATGGCTGTGCCGGTTCAGTTCCTGATTCAATGCCAAGTTACAACAGTCTCCCGGTAGAGGACAATTTAAGAGCTCAACCAACAAACAGGGTGTCGGTGACTGCACAAGTGAAGGAAGGCAATGTTAATGTTGAACAAGCAGTTGGGACCAGACCCAGGGACATTATACCGTGTGGTGACACGGGTGGTCTTCCTCTCGAGGCTGAAGGTGAGAGAAATAGGCCTGATCATCCCAGAAATGCAGTGATTATCCCGGAAATGGTTGGAAGAACAGGTGAAAAACAGTCGTCAGGGGACGGGCTTACAGGAACAGCACCACTGTCTTATCTAGATGATTTCGCCCGTCAGCACATGGTGCCAGTTGAAACCTGGGCCAAAGAAGATGTGGTCTTGAATACGCCTGTTAATGAAATACCTTTAGTTGGTGGCACATCAGTTGAAAATTCTGTGTGTAGGGTTCAAGAATCATCAACAGAATATACTAATGAGCTTGCTAATACAATTTCAAAAGCAGATGCTGTGGAGAATTGGATTGCACAGGACCTGCTCAAACCTATTGATGGAGGGAACGACCTCAAGAAAAGCAATCCTGAAACTTTTGTAAATAATGATAATTTTGATTATAGTACTCAGCATGCTATAGAGAAGAAAGGGGTGGATTTGGATAACATTGGCAGGTCAAAATTGATTGCTGATGGAAATCAAATTAAGATGGTGGATACTCTTCCTAATCCCACTGTAGAAGTTTCATATGGTAATAAATCCAGGCCAGTGGAGTACAATGAGGTTGCGCACTCGCCTGTTTGGGGAAGTCCTGGAACAAATCCTCAATCGAAGAATGGAAACCATCAAAAGGATGATGCAGTTTTATCTTCAATTTCGCAACCTGTTGGGTTTGCACATGTGCAGGATTCTTCAAACTCACTTTTTAGCAATCAGGATCCATGGAATATACACGGTACCTACTATCCACCACCTAGACCTGACAAAGTCACATTAAAGAAAGAAACCTATCCTTATATGGATCAGTTTGGTGAGAATTCAGGTAACAGTGTTGAACAAAAGTTTGATGGTCAATTGAATGATGGTCTCTATCAGACATTCAAACATAATTCGACATTAGAAGAAGCACGATATACCAAGGGTCCGTAAATTGTTAAAGTCTTACATATCAGTTATCCTTATCAATCATAAATAGTTTAGATCTCGTATTCCATACTCATTGTATTTTGGTTTCTTCATTGATCACCAGAAGACCAACAACTTCAAGCTGTTGCTGAAAGTTCAGCTGCATCTGTTTTGCACTCAAGCACTTCAAATCCTGACTTACATGCCCGAGATGTGTCCCTTCATGAAAACATTGAAGATGGAGATGTTCAAAATAATCTACTAGATGTACACTGTAAAGAAAAAGCTCAGGTGACTGACATCCCTTTCTATTTATATTATTTTTTTCATTCTTGCAATTGCAGGAACTGTCTCCAAAATAAAATGTTTCTTCCTCTCATATTCTTGCCTTCTTAGTTGTGAATTTATTATTGTTCTAAATAGAATTATTCTCTTTCCTCCTTAGGATGACAAAAGCAATCTGTCAGAGAAAGCAAATTTTGGCTTTCCAGCATCAGATGTTGGATCGTTACAGGTTGAATGTTTTCTATTGTATGTTTTTTACTGTTAAAATTGCTTTCCCTGCTAAACTAAAACCTTGCTGTGGGAATGTGGCTAGATTATTAAAAATAGTGACCTTGAAGAGCTAGTAGAATTGGGTTCTGGGACCTTTGGGACTGTGTATCATGGAAAGTGGAGAGGTACCGATGTTGCAATAAAGCGGATCAATGATAGGTGTTTTGCTGGAAAGCCTTCAGAGCAAGAGCGTTTGGTCTGTTTCTCATTAGGAATTATTATTCATTTTGATTTCCATTGTCTCATAGTTTCCTTCATTATCAGTAAACTAGCTTACATTGTTCACGGTTTATGCATCAAGCAGAGAGCTGATTTTTGGAATGAAGCAATCAAGCTTGCTGACTTGCACCACCCAAACGTGGTAGCTTTTTATGGTGTTGTTCTTGATGGCCCAGGAGGGTCTGTGGCAACAGTAACAGAGTATATGGTTAATGGTTCTCTAAGAAATGCCTGCCAGAAGAATGGAAGGTATGTGTATGTCGTGCATGCACACACTTCTACCTGTTGGCTATTTTGCATTACCCTGGTTTTATGTATCACTGTTTCATATTATAAATGTTTGCATCTTTTTTTGATCATATCAGGAATCTTGACAAGCGCAAGCGCCTTATGATTGCAATGGATGTGGCCTTTGGCATGGAGTACCTCCATGGAAAAAACATTGTGCACTTCGACTTGAAAAGTGACAACTTGCTTGTGAATCTTCGTGATCCACACCGCCCAATATGCAAGGTTTTAAATGTTTCCGATGTGATAATATTATATTTAAAATATTGTTCTGCAGCATTCATCTGTGTTAGACATTCATCACATCATTTTGTATATAAGGAGCTGAACAACTAGTGCACCAAATTAGTGAACCAACTTCAATATACTCTAAGGCTCTTAACAATTCAATGGTGTGAAAGTTCAGAGTGTGACAACATATAACCCATGTTCTGTACTTTTTGAGAAGGTGATTGGATACTAGTGTTAGGGATATGTTGAGGTGGCTTTTCTTGGAGGAGCATGATGAGATACATTTACAATTTGCTGCTTTTGTCGGATTTAAGAAATTTGAATCATCAGAAAGGCGAATTTAAAGACTAATACTTATTTAGCTGTACTCAAGGTCTAGGTAGTCATGATTGATATATACAAAAAAAAGATAGTACTATATCACTCAAAATGGTCCTTTATTACATTAGAGTTTAATCTGCAATTTCTCATCACAGATTTGCAGTGTTCTCCCTACAGCGCCGCTAGGAATACACAACTACTAATAAATGCATCAAGTATAAGTCAGGCTTGAAGATGCATAGCTCTCCCACAAAAAAATTGAAATTTAGTGTTTTTTTTCTTTTGTGGGGGTTAACACAAAAAATTGAAATTTATTGTTAAATCTTGAATTTTGGAGTTTTCACTACATCCTAATTAGGTACTTATTAGCATTCACCAATGATTTTCCGCTGAACCGTAATATACTAATGTTCCTATATCATAGAAATGTCTGTGTAGAGTTAACGAGTCGTTTGGTGGCCATGATGAGATAATGATAAATTGAATAATAGGATGAGTCTGATAAGATCTTATCATATCCAATGATTGTTTCACACTTAAATAGAAAAAATTACCTTTCCTATTAGGCATCTCGTGGGGTTCAACGGCGTGTTAGAAACAGACTAGTATTACTTTGGCATTTTCCTCTGAATATGTGATACCTGTATTCACAAATCGAATACTAGGTTACAATGAAGATACAAGAATGTTCTCGAGCCTCTCTTCTCCCACTATCCACCACCAAGCTGATACTGAATAATTGCATTCCCAAATCGAATACAATGGGATTTATTGAAGATTGTTTTGGGTTCACTATCTACCTGAATACGATGGAAGTGACTTTACTGGCCCCTGAGGATTATACTTATTGATAATACTCCATACCATCATTGGTGTATGTCACCTGATACTGGCTGACATGAAGTATATAAGTAATTTGAGATGTTTTTGCGCAGTATCCGATTGTTCTGTTTACCGACCATATCTGCAGTTTGTTAGTTTTACTGGCTTAAATATGCCTATTGTCTATGCCTCATCCTTATTTTTCTTGTTTACATATTCAATGCAATTGACACCATGATCTACTAACGATTTAAAATTAGTTCCACCTTTGCGACATTAGGAACCATCTTATTTTCAGTTTTGTTAAACTGGTTTTAGGGTATATAGTACTTCCTGTCACAATCAAAACAGTTCTACTTTCAGCAGAGCAACTGAATGTATTATGTTCCATATCCCAGTTATTCACATGTTGATTCTGATACCAGGTTGGAGACCTGGGTCTGTCCAAAGTAAAATGCCAGACTCTAATATCCGGTGGTGTGAGAGGAACCCTACCTTGGATGGCACCTGAACTCCTGAATGGGAGTAGTAGCCTTGTTTCAGAAAAGGTTTATCTAACTCATCTTAAACATTAATTTATTTAATGATTTCTGCACATTTTGTCATTCTCTAAATCTAAACTAGTTTTCTTCTAATATTTGTTCTCCCAGGTTGATGTGTTCTCATTTGGTATTGTCATGTGGGAACTGCTCACTGGAGAAGAGCCGTATGCTGATTTGCACTATGGGGCCATCATAGGTAATCCAAAGGCTAAATCCATACTATACTGTCAGGTTATATTAGCTTTTGGTTATTGAGCTGTGGATTTTTCCAAACATAATTCAGGTGGCATTGTGAACAACACTTTGCGGCCTCCAGTTCCGGAATCTTGTGATCCAGAATGGAGAGTGCTGATGGAGAGGTGCTGGTCTTCAGAACCATCAGAAAGACCTTCATTTACCGAGATTGCCAATGATTTACGTTCCATGGCAACCAAGATCTCTCCCAAAGGACAAAATCAACAGCAGCAGCCTGCTTCATCTCAGAATCAGGTGCAGAAATAATTTCCTACAACTGCAGGAGTGAGATGCTGAATCCTATATCCGTCAATGGTTTGTGTTTCCCATCCAATTGGCAATATTTGCCTTATGAAGGTCTTGTAAGTGTCAGAAGACAGAAGGTAACCTATGGTTGTTAATAAGAGTCAGGTTGTCTAGTACTACTACTACCTATTCTTGTAATACACTTCAAGGTCATTACTAGAAAAGAAAAAAGATAAAGAAAAAGAAAAATGTTTGTTAGTATTCTAAATTTTTTACGGTGCTTGTAAAAATTTATATTGTAAAGAGGAGCAGCACTTTTAACTATGTTTGCATTTGTTGCTGTTGTCCCATGTTTAAAGTGATTATTGATTGTGTTACTGTACTAAGTACTAACCAAAGACCATTTATTTTCTTTAACAAATACCACTACTGGGTTTGACTTGTGGCCACACAGGCAATTAAATTTCTTTGTTCTTATCAATTACGTGGGAGCCACCAACAGCTGAACGTGACACAGCTTACCGTTGGAGTCTGCTTTATCCTTCTTTAAATGGAATCCATATTTTATATAAAAAAAAATTGGTAGAATATTTTATATCATTTTTCTATTCTTATATTAAATTATATATTGCCGTCTCTTGAGCTACCGACCTGGCAATTGAAATTGCCAAATGCCAGATACATCGTGTAATGATTGTGTTGTTTGCATTATCAAACTTCATAGGATGCTTTATTTGCGTGTAGATTAAAAAGCTATACTCCCTTTTATTAATATTATTTTTGGTTGAAGATTTTTTAAGACAGTTGTAGCTTCATTTTCTTTGTCATTATCTCCCTTGCATCTCTCTCCTTTTTAATGATTGTCACCTACAAAAGAATCTGAACAAATAAAGCCCCTCAACTCTAACTCTAAAAACTTGGTATTATTTCTCTGAAAATATGGCTGCTTTTGAGGGAAGCCCATTGGTTGAGGCGGTGGAACACAGTAGAGAAGATTTCAATGATCACCAAGAGGCTAGTGGATGTGGGTATGGGTGCTTTCGTGTTTGTGGGTTGAAATGGGGGCAAGGCAATGATGAAGGTAAAGGTCTGCTGGAGCAAAGGGAAGATTCTTGGTGGGTGTGCAAGTTGAGGAAGATGAAGGAGGTTTCAGAAGTGATTGCAGGTCCTAAGTGGAAGACATTCATTAGAAAGATTAGCATGTATGGTAAGAAGCAACAGAAGGGTAAGTTCCAATATGATGAACACAGCTATGCTCTCAACTTCAGTAGTGGGGCTCAGAGTGAAGATGACGACTTGCCGCACAGTTTTTCAGCTAGGTTTAGTGCTCCTTTTCCCTCTGGACGTCGCCAGGGTGAACTGTGATCCGTGCATATCGTGTTGATTAAGGTTTTATTGCTTAAATTTGTGCACTGAATGGTATATTTGTAGATTCATTCATCATTCATTGTGTAAAAGCTCATTCTTTTATTCATATATTTTTTGTTTTCGCCTTTTCCCTTCCCTTGGTTGAATGTTCCTTTTTTTTTTTTTTGTATTTTTTAAATGTAAATTGTAGAAAATAAAAAATTAAAGAGAGATAGAGATAATCATATATGGTGTCTCATATGGTTTCCTGAACTTTGAACAGGAAAAAACTTTAGAACTAGGACATGTAACATGGTAAGATGACAGACCAAACTTGGACTAAACAATTGTCCACAAAATGTAAGATGGAGAAGCACATGGAGAAGTGAAATGATCCCATAGGAATATACTTTTAGTAGATATGTCTATCTGTATTTAACTTTTTTTTTTTTTTTAATCAGCAAAATTTATGGATACTACATTTCAGCAAGACGCATAGAGACGGAGATACATGTACAAGGATGCTGCATGTAGTCGTAACTTCTAAAAAACCACCGAAACAAAACAACCATAAACAAAAAATACGGCAAAACCTCCACTAAAAACATTAACTGAAGTTTAGTTTCCATCTAAAGGCTTAACTGATACCGAACATAAAATATGAAAAGGAAAAAAAAGAACAAAGGAACCATAAAAGAAAAGACAATAAAAGAGAGAAAAAGAATAAACAAGGAACATACTGGCAGTAAAAAAAACAAAGGAAGATAGACGAAAATAGAGTAGGAAAAAAAAACTTGACAATAAAAGGAAAAAATTGGACAGAAGCCACAAGAGAACAAAGAACAGAGGAAGATAGATGGAACTTCAACAAAGATAGAAGGCGACAGCGCGCTATTGACTACTCTTATTCAACTTAAGTGCTTTTTTTTTTTTTGTGAAACAAGTGTTTCGCGCAACAGTGGATAACTAATCTTTCAAGTTGGGTAGGATCGCAACGAGTGACAAAACTCACCCTCAAGAAATTTATCATTGTTGCGCTCCCATTATTGGATTCGAACTCGTGACTTTTTTTTAAGTTGAAAGAGATATCTTAACATTCATCCAAGTGCAATGAGTTTTATCTAGGAATAAAAAAAACAGTTTAAATGTGCACCTTATTACAAATTTGGACTTAGGGTACTGATTGGATAAACAATTTATTCGCACAAATGCTTATTACAATAAACACTCGTGCATGTTAATTTGTTCTCGTAAAAGTTACAAGCTATTTTAGTTAGTTATCTTGGGGAACTTAAGGAAATTAGTTATCTAGATACATCTAACTTTTCACTTAGGGTGTGTTTGGTTGCAAGAAAAAAAATAAGAAGAGAGAAAGAGGTGAGAGTAAGGAAAAAGAGAAAAATGTGAGAAATAAAGTAGATTTGAGGTATTGTTTGGTACTTAATTATACTTTAATCAATAAAATAATTAATGGTTTATTAATATTAATTAAATAAACCCAAGAAAAAAAAAGTCACATGATATAATAACAAAAGCATAGGCGTACTGTGTTGCGCACTACAGCACAAATTAAAGGGCAAAAAAGTAAAAATACCAAAGTGAACAACTTCTCACACCTTTCTCTGCTGTTTTGGAGAGAAGAAAAAACACGTGGGCCCTACCACAGATTTGTCTCTCTTCTCTCTTTCATGTGTGTGCCAAACAAGAGAAAATGCCAAGTTTCTCTACTATTTCTCTCTTTGATATCTCTCTCTTCAGCATTTCTCTTCTACCAAACAAAGTGTTAAACTTAAAAACCGGACAGAGCATACTTAATTTGCAACATTAACTACTGTTTTGTTACGTAAAGTTATTTTTAATGTTTTTGAAACATTAGGGTAATTTGCATTGCCAGGGTTAGTTAGAGGACACCATGAAATTTTAATGTCACATGATTCAAAGAGTCTGTGCAAGACAAGAATAAGAGTTTAAAAAACACAACACACCTTCAATTCTCAAAGTTTGAATAATTATAACACATTCCAGATAATGGATGAAATCACAAAGACAGTATCACAAAAATGACAGCAACAACAAGTAGGTTTCCCAAAAACAAAAATCTCATCATAGGATAATAGTATCCTTGATTGTCATTTCTAATAATTGCAATTTCTGCCCCCTACCATGATCTTCATGTCATAAGAATTGTAAGATTCTGCACCAAAGAATATGATATGGCATTAAGATATGCAGCTTAAGAGAAGGAAAAAAATTATAAAACCAACAGACAAATAAAATCTGAAAATTACTTACAGATTTTATTGAAGGCCACAATGTCACAACTCTGGACATACTCATTGATGGGCTCAACAGTAAGATAATCCTCAACCATATTGTCAACGGAAACAAGATCATCCACAATAGTAAGCATAATTTGAAGTTTCTTGATACCGTACCCAACAGGAACAAGTTTGGCTATGAAAGCAATAAACTAATATCAGAATCAGAGATAGCTAGTATAGATAAATAAAACAAACAAATAAAATTAATAGCAAAGACTAATGTATATTTTTACGCATTCGAGCATTTGAAAATAGTCTCTCTTTTACAATTGAAAAATAAGATATTTCACTATTGGATAAAACATTCCACCATTAGATCAAGCGAGATATGAAGAGACTTATTGACCCAATAGTGGAAAACAAACTTATGCATAGTACACCAATATCTTATTTGTGTGCACCATAGACATAGCCTTGAAAAATAGTATACAATAAACTGAAACTTGTTATTCAGAACCATACGATATATTATACAACATATATTAGAATTAGAATGAAAACAATCAAGAAAGTTGAAATGCGCAAATATTAATTGACCAAAAAATAAAAATTGTTAATAGACAAATAACATACATGCACCCCAAAACAACCCTTCCAACTGAACAGATCTCACTGCTTCTTCAAGCTTCTTCATGTCGGTCTCATCATCCCATGGCTTCACATCCAACAATACAGATGATTTCCCACCTGAGAATGCAATCAGCAGAAAACCAATACTCTAAATTGATGCCCAACCAGATTGCAAATAATTATGAGGATAGGAGATACAACAGAAACTTACTCTCTTTCTTTTTGCCAGATGCCTTCACAGCTGCTGCCCGTTCCTCAGCTGCCTTTTTCTCTTCCTCAGTCTCTTCACCAAACAAATCAACATCGTCATCATCTTCATCCTCAGCTTCCACGGCCTTTGTGTCAGAAACTGGAGGAGTGGCAACAGTCTCTTCAGCCACAAGAGAAGATTCCACAGTGACACCAGATCCCTCACCAGAAACACCACTACAGTCACAAAACTCAATTAAAATTTGACAAAGATAATTCCATAACGAATACAAGTCATTTGAATTACTAATTTCTAATTAGTTTACAATGTTCACATATAATTGACAAAGATGGCAAGGGGAACGTTCCCTTGAGCTTAGCTCAGTTAGCATGGACAATGCATAATATATGCAAGGTCTGGGGTTCAAATCCCGACCACCACCAAAAAAAATAGATGGCAAGGGGAACTTACACAATTCTCAACAAAGCATCAATGTGCTTGTACCACCTAGCAACATTCCCATATTCATATGATGGAACTGATGGCAAAGCTGCATAAACAGTGATGTCATCCTTTGAAGCTTGGTACCTAAACAGATCAAATAAAAACAGAATTCATAAGAAACATAAAAATAAATAAAACAAATAAATAAACAATCAATTATGAAAAGAAAAAAAAAAAAAAACCTACCCAGTGATGTAACTGCGTGTAAGAAGGTACTCATCAAGCTTCTTCAACCCAGATTCAGCCTTAAGGTTATAGAGTGTAACTGCCATTTTTTTCTTCTACTTCACAAAACACATAACATAACAACGATCAACATAAATCACCAAAAAAAATCAATTTTTCACATTGAAATCAATCACTGCAACTAAATTGCGAAACCCCCAAAGAAAAACTCAAATTAGGAAGATAAGCTATAACAATGATTAAGCAAAAACCCATTAACACAAATTACCGAAAAATTCAATCTTTTTACTTGAAATCAATAAATAATGAAAAAACCTTAAAAAAAACACAGATTCGCGATCATCTTTAACTGATTTATGCAAAAAAAATTGACCTATTGTTAACATCGAATTTAGGGTTTTGTGAATTTAAATTGAAGAAGAAGAGATCGATTGAATGAGTTTACCTGTGTTAAGAGAGGCGAGGAGATTGAAGGCAAGTAGTAGCAACGAGATTCAATGCAAAGTGAGAGTGAATTGAAAAAGGGTTTTGTTTTATATAGGTGAAAATTGCTTTTCACATCTAGTCTAGTAACTTTATTACATAAATATGGTGATACATAAATATGGTGAAATCACGTTTCATCTTTTTAGTTTGATAAAATTTTTAAGTCAGTCTTTTAAATTTTGAAATTTCAAAAGTTTCAATTAAGTCATTTTACTTTGATAAAATTCTTAAGTTAGTCCTTTAAGTTTTCAAAGTTTTAAATAGATCATTTTAGTTGGTAAACTATTTCACCGTTATCCTTGTTGTCGGTTAATAATTAACTGATGCTGATGTAGCCGTTAAGTTGTTGACTTGGATCAAACATTGTCTTTTTAAAAGTTTCAGGGTGTCAAAACGTTACGCTTAATCGCCACAAATGATCATTCTAGCACTATAAATGTCCTTTAATAGTGCTTGAAAGACATTGTTGTTGTAAATAACTGTCTTTCTAGCACTATAAATGTTCATTTATGACCATTAAATGTATCGTTTTGACACCTTCGATCTTTTAAAAGACATCATTTTGATCCAAGTCAACAACTTAATGGTTACATTAACATCAGTCAAACGGAAACTGACAGCAGGGGTAACGGTGAAATAGTTTATCAACTAAAATGACCTATTTGAAACTTTGGAAACTTAAAGGACTAACTTGGAAATTCTGTCAAACTAAAAAGACCTAATTGAAATTTTCGAAACTTAAAGGATTAACTTGAAAATTTTATCAAACTAAACGGACCAAAAATGGTATTTGACCTATGAATTGAAGTTGAAGTAAATGTCACTAGAAGGGAGGTTGAATAGTGACCCTTTAAAAATTTATCTGTCCTCTTTAAGAATTTAGACTCTCAAGACTTTACTTGGAGTAAGATGATTAGTAACACAATAACAAATATGCAATACTAAAATAAATAACGTGAAAAGTAAAGAGTAGAGTTTAAGAGAGAACACACAGAGAAGTTATCCTGGTTCCCCCAATATAGGTTAGTCCAGTCCCACAGCTTTTGTGAGATTATCCACTAGTTCTTAGGAGTTTCTTCCTCCTCTTTCCAATGTGCAAAACAATATGTATTCTCTAAGCCTCACTAGGCTTGCACTAACACTCGAGCTTTTGAAGAGCTTGAGGTTATACAACTATGTATTCTCTTAGTCTCACCAGGGTTACACTACTGATATTATTAGCTTCAACAAGCTTACACTATCACTAAAGATTTTACAGGCTTGAGGATATACAATCAAAATGAGATTTGATGTTTGGATCTAATTACAACTTTCAAGCTATTAAGAGAATGAGTGATTGTAGTTTGTAATACTCTTAAGAAGGTGGTCCGAAAATATGATTGAGTATTGTAAGAGTATTTGATATTGAGATTGATTGATGAATTTTTCACTTGTATGTAGACTTGTGATTGTTTGTCAAATTCATGATTTCTTTATTGAGAGAAAGCTGCTTCTATTCATAGCCAGCCTTCATCCTTCAATATCTTGCAGTTGTATCATTCTTGTGTAGACACCCTTGCTGTTGATAGGAATAGCAAAATTGTCATTGTCCCATTCTTTTGTACGTTGAGCTTAAGCTTGTCAGCCTCGACCTCAAATTTTAATACTAAGAGTGTGAGCTTGTCTTTTTCTAGGAGCGTGTATGAACAGTGAAAAGTACATCAACAGTAAAAAGTTTTTCTCTATACCACTTTTTTCTTACTTGTTCTCCAAGATGCATTGTTGTACTTGTCCTTGCATTTCTTTGTCTCCAAGACATCATTAATTAATTATATTTGCATATTTGATCACCAAGTCATGTTACTTTATGTCTTTTTGCTTGCTTGCTATCAAGATTCAAATTAGGGCTTTGTCATCATCCTTATCTTTAGTAAATGATTAGCACATGATTGAAAAACAATTTTCCCTTGCATTTGCGCATATATTTCCTTTGTGATGCTTTTATGGATTAAATCAATAATTAACGTTTCTTGATTAATAATGAATTACCATCATATTCTTCTTGAAAGCTTGAGCATAATCATCCAAGGATACATGGCTTTAACATAATGTGAAATTTGGATTTTCCTATCCTTAATAAAATCCACTCAAGAGCACACATTAAATAACCAAATAAAATTATAATCTTAATTTTAATAGAATAGTTTGTTTATCATTTAGCAACAATTTTAAGGGGGTTTTTGCTTCAACATAAATATAGAAGTAAAACTAAGTTTTATGATGTCCTTATTAAAATTTAATTTTACATCTAGTCTCGTCAATAATTTTAGATGTATAATGATTATTTTGTAAAATTTAATTTATTTGTTATTAAAAAATTGACAACATGTTCATCACAAGTATAACTAATTTTCACGGATAACTATCAAACTAATTTATTTGCTTTTTAAAAAATTAATTACGAATAATAATCACATCTACTAACAATATATAAAAATTAAAGTACATAGAAATTTCATAATTGTCTTTATTAAAACTCCTGATCTTCTTAAGTTTATAATCGACCGCCAAACATTGAATGATGTTCTGCATATAAAATAAAAATTTATTTAATAGAAACACTAAATTGATATTTATATATTGAAAATAATCGTGAGTTTCTAATATTTTATTGTATCGACTTTTTAATATTTAAAATTTGTCACGGGAACGATGCAAACATTGAACGATGTTTTACATAAAAAATAAAATTTTAATTAATAGAAATATTGCATTAATGTTGTTATTTTGAAAATAGCATGAGTTTTCAAAGTTTTATCATATCAACTATCATATAAAAATTTCTTATGCATATATAAGCATATAAAATCCCCAACGAATGCGGTTTAAATATTTAACGGTGTTTTAAGTATAAAAGAAAAATTTTATTTAATAAACACACTACATTAATGTTGATATTTTGAAAATAGTCATGAGTTTCCAAAATTTTACCATATCGATTTTCTCATATATGTATATAAAAATTTGTTTATGGAGATATAAGTACATAAAATCTGCGACGGGTGCGGTGCAAACATTGAACAATGTTTTACGTATAAAATAAATAGTTATTTAATAGAAACACTACATCAATTTTGATTTTGAAAATAGTCATGAGTTTTTAAAATTTTATGACATCGACTTTGTCATATATGTGTGTGTGTGTGTGTGAGTTTTGCTAGAAGCCACCCATGAAGGTGTCTTTTAGCAACTCACGCCTCAAGGTATGATTTCCACTTTTTAGTTATAACTTTGCTAAAAGACACTTTCATAAAAATTAGTTGGTGTCTTTTAACAAATGCTTATAGAATAACTTGTTAAAAGACACTTTCATAAAATGTGTCTTCTAGCAAACCATATATATATATATATATATATATATATATATATATATATATATATATAAAATTTTTTTATGCACTATA
>Ga0315914_1007776_pt1 | contig 14685 bp, 10 predicted proteins | sample MpolenodulesMG_FD_203920 | JGI IMG/M metagenome (GOLD analysis project Ga0315914, IMG submission 203920) | Medicago polymorpha root nodule microbial communities from Los Angeles, California, United States - elongated nodules | ecosystem: Host-associated > Plants > Roots > Nodule | place: USA... | reverse complement strand
TGTTGAACGTGTGTATCAGTAGTTGTTACTGCCAGCTGCATTGATTGACCAAGTCTTTAGGAGAATTTGTTTTAATATTTCAGTTTTAATTAGCTAATAAAGTAGTGGCTAAAGATTAGGAGTTAGTTACTCAGTGTTTGTTTTTATTTAAGTTACAGCTTTGTATTTTGATAGTAATTTTTCAATTCAATAAAGCTTCAATTTTTCCTTCCTATTATCTGAGTTACGTATTATACACCAACATAGGGGTTAGAAGATAGAAGCAAAGGGAGAAAGAGAGACGGTTTTGGGCGTGAACTAATAACAATTCTGCTCTTTACCCAACAGTTTTTTCTCATTCCCAACTGAACTGACCAAAATATCCCTACGCGAGTTAACTCACGCTAGTGTTAAATCAGCGTGACTTAACTCACGCTGCGTCAGTTAACTCACTCAGAGATTTACACTAGCGTGAGTTAACTCATGCGCGGGAGTTAACTCACGCAGGGGTATTTTGGTCATTTCACTTGAAAATGAGAAAAAACTTTTGGGTAAAGAGCAAAATTCCTAATAAAAAGTGTTTGGGTCGTATGATATGGGCTAGAGGGCTAGTGGCTTATGAGTGATTTGAAGGAGAATTTCTTGAAAAATACTCTTCTCCCAACAAGTTTTTCCCCTCTCAACCAAACTTTCGAAAATACCTCTGTGTGAGTTAAGTCACGCATAAATTAAACCACCATCGTGACTTAACTCACGTTGGGATTAACACCCGCGTGAGAGTTAACCCACGCAGGTGTTAAACATTCATTTTTGCAATCTCTCTTTTTTCTCCTGTAATAACCCATCACACCATCTTTCATCCATATTATAATCAATATTTGTTTTTAATGATTCATGTTTACGTTCTTTCTTATAATCTTCAACCTTCGATTCATGTTCATCAATCAATTTCAACCTTAGATTCATGTTCATCAATCAATTTCAAGGCATTGTTTCCCGTCATTTCCATGGTTTCTGTTCCTTCGGTCATGGATTTTCCAGTGTCATCGAAACCTTGATTGCTGCTACCTTGTTACAACGGCCTATCGTGTTGTCATAACGAATCCAATCTCCCCTAAAACTAGTGTTGCTTGAAGATTCAACAACACTTTAACCAAATTTCAAAACTACCATTGTCGAAATTCTCAAGTAATCGAACAAAAGAAGAAGAATAATTGATGTTTGAAAAGAATCTTCAGTTGAGTAATGGAACGAAATTCTAAGGAATGTACAGTACTTTAGAAGAAGAAGAATTGGTTTTTCCTGGGTTTTGTCATGTTCTGTAAACAATGGGTTTTGTCAAAATACTCCTCCGTGAGTTAACTCACGCAAGTGTATAACCCAGTGTGAGTTAACTCACACGGAGGTATTTTAGACAGTTTGGTCGGGAGGGAGCGTTTTTTGTTGGGAGAAGATTAATTTTCGAATTTCTTTTCATGTCCTCTCAATATCTATTATATGCCCCCTAAAATTTCCATTTTACCCTTGTCTTATACTACATCCGGTAGATATTTTCCATAGAATAGGGGTAAAAATTAGAGATAATCAGGGGCTAAAAAGATATTCTGGATTTGAAGTGAAGTATATAAACTCATATTTAATCAAAATCATTTAATATAATTTTTAAGCTCTTAATACTTACTATATTTTTGTGTATTCGTTCTCTATAACAAATAAATTGTATGAAACATTAGAATAATGTGAAGAACACATTTGCGTGGTACAAGCAAAAGCTGAACAACACACATTACTTATTAAACAAAAGGTCAATAGAAGAAAGGTCATAGATCACAATAATGAAACAAAAGCTCAATGAAGAATACTTCATTTATCTTCAATAAATGAGTGAGCCAAACAATCTTCAACTTTCTTTACTTTACCTCAAATAATGTTATGAAATGAGCTATAATCAATCAAAATGATTTTCATTGTCGTTCAATATTCAAAGTAGTGGAAACGAAACCAAGCCTCAATTATCATATGCCTTGATTAGTGATAAAATTCTAAAAGCTACCAATAGTGAGAGTCATATTGAACTACTTTAGTCTATGTAGTTGCAAATTAAGATATACATAAACCTTTCCACAAGTCCAGAGTTAAAGATGTTCATTGTACAAGGTACATACACATGCGTTAACCATTTATAGTATTAGGATAGAGCCATGGAATCATGAACCATGCACAAAGATAAACCTCTACCTACACCTACTGATGCAATGGTAATACGCAGGAAACCAAGATCAGTTTGAGATGCCAAAGATCTGCACCTTCACAACCAAAAGCGCTCACTCTCTCAACTTTCCAAGATCCACACTACACAAAGCTCCGAGTCTGTAACTCCCCCACAATATGCTCAGCATAGCATCTTGTGCAATAGCTTATGCAGTTGATGCCAACTAAAATAACAGGAAGAAAATGATTCCATTAGATAACAATCATTATTGAAAAATTCCATCAGTAGCATGAACTTAGTGTAAAAAGACTAGAGCCACGTCAAAGCACTTTAACCAAGCCAAAAAAACTTAAGAGAATTTTCAATGGAGAGAATCCAAATCCCACCAACTGCCCCTCAATTTTCTTAACTGACCCATACCAATTCCACACTCTCAGTTTGTTCAGCACACAAGTTAAACACCAGACCACTACAAAATAAGCTATGTTGCCAACATTTTAGTCCTATAACACCAAACACCTAACCAATCACACATAACCAAAAAGACACCATTTTGGCAAAAAAACACTAACCAGCACAATACAAATAACAAGTTTTTATTGAGAGAGATATAACAGTAAACAGACCAGTCATTTTTAAAAAAAAACCCAATTAAAGAACCATTGCTGATAGAGTACCCAAAACTAGCATGATTTGAGTGCAACAAATTACATAAATATCGGCTACCTTTATTACGATATACCACGGACAATCCCAACCAAATTGCTAAGACTAGCCAAACATTCTAAAATACAAGAAATTCAAAGAATAAATGGTTGACTGACTCATTTGCACCTCACCCTCATACACACTTATGAACGTCACTCCCATGATATCCCACACACGTGTTAAATTGCTATAAACGCTCATTTGTCTCCCTCATCAAACTCCTATATGCCAACATAATAGTATAAAAACCTGACAAATCGTCCTTCCAAACCACTCTATCTCAAACACCATCTCTAAATCTCACTTTTCAATCTCCACCAGTAACTGAGATACCGACTCTCAATTCCCACCTCCCATCTACCACCCTTATAATCTTCTCAAGTTTTCCTCCCAAAGAGAAAGAGAACAACCTACCAAACCAGTTTTCCTCCCAAAAAAGAGTATGTGACATCCGAGTCATCCGATTTAAACCGATTCAGTCATGCGGTTCAACCAGTGACCCAATGGTTCGACCAATGAACCAGTGACTCAGTGACCTTACCGAGTCAATGGCTGAGCCGAGTTTTAAAACTATGAGTATGTCCACTACCACTTTGGTGACAGCTAAAGGGCACCAACTTTGTTTAAACCCCCAGCATTCTTTGTCCAACTTTCCCAAATTACCCCACCATGTTGATCCCCCTCTCCCTGCTCCCGAATTTCACCTTGGAACTCACCATATTTGAACTTGAATTTTAAAAATTTGCAACACAGTCCATTCTTCTCGGTCTTCAATCTCCGAACCCTTTTTCTAACAAAAAGCGCCTATTAATAATACCCAACCCCTTAAGAAACTTAGGAAACACAAATTCAAAATTTAAACCCTTTGTCGGTTATTTATCATACCGATATTTTTAAATAAACGCAATACAATGATTTGATAAGCATCAATATAATTCAAAACAAAAACAATTATCAATAAGAAAGGAAAGCTCACAAAGGTTTGGAGGAGCTATAATCAAAATATAACTACTGTAGACATGACCTAACCTTTGTCAATAAAATGAAAATTTGCACGTAGCAGACCCCTTTGGACATGAAGAAAATTTCATTAGCATTTGGTGCTTTATATTCATATCCACCGGCGAGGCAATTATTGTCATGGTGCGCATTACTTTTGCATTCTTCATAATATACTTTGCAAATTGAAGCTCAGACTTCTTGCCTTTATAAGATGTAAGTGAGCATGTTCTAAGTTGAGAGGAAATGCATTCTGGAACAATTTTTGGTTTCTTCCAATTGTCCTCGCCAGTTCCATATCCATAAAGCTATTAAAATCCAAATACAAAAATTAGAAAAGAAATATCTAAAATATAGTTAAAACTATAGTTAAAAAATTTCATCATTGGCATAATAAAACCTGATCAAGAGTAAGATTTTGAAGCTTAGGACAATGTTCGAGCACTTCTACCAGCCACTTCCATTTCGTCTGCCAATTTGACGCAAATACAAGCTCCATGTGGGTTAAGTTATGAAGAGTGTGAACTTTTAGCTCATTGCTCTGCATGAATTAATTACAAAGACAAACATTATAAATCATGTTCAACAATTCGTGTAACTTAATCTATAGTGAAGAGCAATGATAGTCATACCAGTTCTATATGCAGAAACTTTGCATTACGAATCCAAGAAAATGGAATATTCCAATTATAATTAGAAATGTTAGCTCTAACCAAATTGGAAAAACATTTAAATTCTCCTCCATCACAATCAGTCGGAACCCTAAATCGCACATCAATTGTTTCTAATTCCTCTAGAGCGGGACATCTTTCGACAAGTGTATTAAAACCTTCATTGTCATATCCCATAGGGTAAACACTATCGAAATGGAGAGTTTTGAGGCGTGGAAAATAAAATTGAGGAACAACATTGAGTAGTAGTTTCTTCAACTTAAGAACCACAAGGTTCCTGCAATTGAAAACACTGGAAAATGTGGTATCTAACCTGATTTGAAAATAAAAATCAGTGAAAGAAAAGTCTAAAGAGATACTCTCAATTCCTTTTTGCACAGCAACAGGAACGAATCGATTGATATCATGTGGATCGCATCGGGAAGAGAGTCCACATTTGAGGTGAAACGATCGGATGGTTTGACGGGTGAGCATGACGGAGTAAACAAAATGTCGAAAAGTGGCGAAACCTGCAAAGTTTCTATCGTCGAAGTCGAGAGTGAGGACTGAATGCCACAAAGGTTTCCATCTTTTGGAGAGGATGGTTGTTGCGGCGGATTGTTGGGTAGGGAGAAATGAGAGAATGTGGCAGATAATGGAGTCTGGCAGGGCGCTGATTCTGTCCAAATTTGAAATTGAATGGTGAGAAGACATTTCAGATGGTGAGAATGAGAATCAAAGCCAGGAATCAATGTTTCTGCAGAGAGGGGGAGAAGGAGCAAGTCATTGTAGAAAACTAGAATTGGATGATGTGAGCGTGGAAAGGATTAGAGGTAAGGGTTTAGGCAGAAGACAAATGGTTTGCATAGAGGGGAGAGGTACTGCTTAATCGTGTGTGCTAGAATTTTGGGAGTTGAAGCGTTTCAACCGTGTGATCACGGTTTTGTGGGTGATGTGTGGTGTGACGTGGTGTTTAAACTCAAAAATGTTGAGTATAATTTTGATTGTGTTAAGACGCTCCAATTAGTAAAGGGAAATGTCGGTTTTGCCGTGACTATAGTTCAGTTGACACGGACATGCATTATTAAATGCAAAGACCTGATTTGAACTCCGACACTCTATTTATTCACCTTAAAAAAAAATGTGAATTCTAACTACTAAACTACTTGACCAAAAAGTTTGTGTAATAAAGTGTATTGAAAATTGAAAAGTTTGATATTTTTAAAGTAAAATGAATTAATTTAGAATGCTTAAAGAGTGTTCAGAAGCACTCATTAACAAACTCCGTTAACAATTTATGTGTTTTTAAATATATTAAATAATGTGACAACACATCAATATGTGAATGTGTAATATAATTTTATGCTAATTAAATAAATAAAAAAAGAGTTTAATTGTGGTGGGTTGATAGTCCAAAACAATTTTGCACAGACGACCAATCAAAACGTTTTAAATTGGCACGTCAATTAAATTATTGCTTTGTTTTTAGGTAGTCAAATTATAAGCAACTTCTTCGTTTGTACTAATACTCATTATCATCAATACGTGGAATGAAGTTTATCCATTTCTGGTTCTATTTATAAGAAACAATTGGCTTTTTAGATTAGTTATAGAGTTATTTGAACATCCATTATGTAATACAAATCTAATTATAATTGCATCTTTTTGTAAACCCTTTTCTAAGTAATGTCCGTACTAAAAGAGGAATGTTATTTGATCAACCATTTTTGTTGACAATTTGTGGAACAACCAAAATAATAGAGAGAGAAAATAAAATACAATATGAGCATGAGAGAAAACATTATCACAAAATGGTTGTTCAAATATCATTTTTCTAAATAAAATGGCTTACATTTTAAGTTCTACACTCACGGTAGCTTATGAGCAAAGACAAACATGACAGTACCTTGAAAAATATAACATTGAATTTTTATTTTTTTAAAATAACATCTAGTTGGTAATTTGAACATAAAGTTGAATTTAAAAGAATTATTAAAAATATTCATGACATCCAGTTGCCCCCCAATTAGCTTAACTTGCACCCGTCCTTGGGTTTTTGATGATCATTATTATAAATTGATGCATTGCAGAGATAGACTAAGAAAGGGCTGGATTTATTCATCCGAAAGGGCTGTTTGGTTACAATGCGTTGGACTCATCCCAAGATCTGCGTTTAAGCGCATCTTGAAACCAGTGTGTTGGTGGTTCTGTGATTGATTGTCTGATGTTCTAGGTTTGTTGAGATTTGTAGGTCTCAAGTCTTCAGGTCAGCCTCCACTCTGGTACAGTCTTCGTTTCCGTCTCAGTCCATGTGACTATGGAATGTTATGCTCGAAAGAGCTACTATGTCTGCTGCTTTGTTCAGGGGGTTGCTGGTACGTGGACCTTGAAACCATATTGACGATCGATCCATTTGCCAAAATATAACCCTTTTTTTATCCACACAATCACGCACTCTTCTTCTTTTTTTGTAACTTGGTTTCACGTCCGTACGCGGGTTCGCTAGGTTACGCTCGTGAAGAATGTTTGTTTGTTAGGATTGATTAGGGCTGGTCCATGAAATTTCACGATGTATTCTCATTTATATATGGGTCAGGTCTAATGTCCCCCCAGTCTCTTTATCATTTTATTTTTATTTAAATTTGAAAGACAGAAAAAACTAAGAAAGCCCTTAAAATGAAATCTAGCTCTATTTTCAAGCACTATCTTGATCATGTTTAAATCATGCATATCATAATCTATATTTTTCAATGAATGACATATCGGTGTATCTCTTGCATATCATATATAATACTCTTGAAGAAGTTATAGGGATTAATACACCAAAGTTCAAAATTCAGTGAAAGATAAACATTTGTCTATCCAAGAACATGGAATGGAAAAAAAAAATTAAAATTTGAACCTTGAATGCATGTCTATCAATAAATTGACAGCTTAAGACCATGTTCTTTTCTTATATATAGGTAAAGAAAAGAATGAACTTAATTTGAGAAGAAATTGAAAATAAAATTTATAATGTTATTGCAGGTATTAAAAATATACAAAGAAAATGTGCTTAGTTGAATGGTACAGGTTATATTAGTCAATCTAACATATTCATACAAATTGGCTTCTACTATTGGAATCTTCATAGGACATAAAACTTGCAAACTGAAGCCAAAAGTTGCTTCCATTTAGGATGCTATAGTAATAAAAGGAAAGTAGATTTTGCAACATATTACAGCCAAGGAAGCAGATAACAAAATGATTATGCCCACACCACAAACTAGTAGAAACAGAATTACACCCAATCTGAACCGTAATCAACAACTAAAACAGAATAAAATAAAATACAATAGCCAAGTGATATATAGCAGTGTATGATGGAACTAGCATCTGAGCAGCAAGGTGATCACCGTCATTTTTCTTGGGCGATTTTGCACACAGCAGGCTGCCAATTCAAAACCAATCACATCCACGTCAAAAACAAGTTTTTTCCATATGCATTACTGCTTGTTGATAATAGTTTACATGAATCAATATGCATCCTTATAATTTATAATATTTCATGGGAAATTCTAATAAAGAAATGATGCGTTGTTTCAAGAAATAGAACCCTGTTCTTGTAATTATTGTTTTTCCTTTGATAGCACAGAATGGATATACCCAATAGAATCTAATACTTGAAAAGCAAAAACAATAACTTCATTTGGAACTAAACTCCACAAGAAAATAAAACAATGTCATTCATATCAAGATAGGTTTAGACAACAAAGCACATAAACAAAATTAAGCCAACAAACTGTTTCAACCAAAGACACTAGATATTTGAACACATGCCTGTTTTTAGCTTTTCATAGATATCATTGAACACTCTCATCTTGTGAGATAGCTTTTAATAGTGAGATATAAAACCATTTAACGTAGTATTTGGACCACTTTCATGTGCCAACTGGCAGGGAAAGTTCACACTTTTTATATCTTGAGAGTAAAAATTCTTTTTAACGTCCAATGTTTGTTCTTAGAAACTGTTCAAAAACTAGAGGGTGAGGATCAAGCCAAGCATCTTGTGCTTTTCAATCCCTAAATTCCTCACTCAATACTCTATAAATTGAAATTGGCAGGACATTTTTCTCATAATCACTTTTGGTCATAGCCATTCTGGTAGCCTATTTGTTATCTGCAGAAAAACTTGATTTGGCATGGTTGGTGTTGAATAGTCACAATTCCATATTTTAATTAGTTTTAACTTTTAACCTTCACTATCAAGATTCAAGACCCTGTTTTAAAACTTTTGCTTCCTTCAAAATTCTATAAACTCTCCATGTGCCTAAGCTAATAACGAACTTCTTCAAACTTATTTTTCTGCATAATTATGCAAAGAATCCATAGGTACCCAAAATCCTTGATAAGCTTAATGAACAACTTAATTTGATTCCTTAATTGGATGCCTAGGCACCACTTGGCTATTAAATCAAATATTTGAATTCTACAACTTATATTATATATAGTAGTCAATAGTGCCCGCACGCAGCGGCGACGAACCGCTAAGCTAATCGTCGTAGCGGTGCGGAATGGGATAGCGGCCGCTTCAGCTGCTATGGCGGCATAGCGGAGCGGATAGCAGCCGCTATTTGATTTGTTTTATGGTTTCACTTGTTTTATGATTTTTTTTATTTGTTCCTCTATCTTTTGAGTTTTGCGTTTTGATTTATGAATGTCTCATGAGATTTAAGTGTTATATTTAATTTTATATTAAATATAATTTTTTTTTAGAAATATGTAAGTTTGTTTATACTTTATACCATTACTCATGTAATTTGTTCAAAAAATAATCAAATATCGGTGACCCGCTATACCACTTTTGAGGCCGGCCGCTACGCATTGCTATCCGAGATTGACTACTATGTTGATTTTGATTAAGACTTTTGATATTATGTTGGAGTCTTGAAAGCTTTCATAAGATTTGGGTGTTTTGTATGATTTATCAATGTTTCATGAGATTTGAATGTCATATTTAATTTTATATTAGATATATGTTTGTTTATAACTAATAGTATTATTTACGTAATTTGTGAAAAAAGTTATCAAATACCAGTCATAGCACTATGCGCTATCCCGTTATAGCATTTTTGGGGTTAGCCGCTACGCGCCACTATCCGCAATTGACTACTATGATATTATATATCTAATCCTAAAAGAACTCTAGTTGCAATCATCAAATTGAAAAAAAAACACAAGGTATTAATCACAAAAATGTCAGATAGCTAGCAACCATATGTTATCTCAAACACCAATTCAATCAAACATGAACAAAACTTAAGAGGCATCAACCAAGCCTCGATTGCCGTAGGCCGTGGTTAAATTAGTGAAGCAAGTGGATGCATTTAGTTTTTAAAAAATTAACATGTTACTAAAGATAAAATTCTAAGAGGTAAGATCGTACTACCCATTTTCTAAATTATGACATTCATTACTCATGTCCACAAGTCCACAATAAACATGTCCATCGTACAAGTTAAATACACATGTGCCAACTGCAAACCTTGATTTTGTCAAACGACAAAATATTGTTATAGCATTAGCATACAGCCATAGAGCCACACGGTTAATCTTTAGCCATGCATGTGATGCACAACATATGCCCTTGAGTGGTTATACATTATATCCATATTTTAGTGAACAACTGCCAGACAGGGATAAACATCAATATAACTCAAAACAAACAATTATCAGTAACAATGGAAATTTCACAAAGGTTGGTGGGACCTAGAATCAATATCAATATATATATTTGAAAATATATGACATAGAGGACTAATGAAATAGATTTCATGTATTTTTTTTCTTGAGGCAATAGATTTCATGTGTTTAAAATCATTCAATGCTGCTAATGCATATCAAGAATCTACAATCTAATTAAGTAGAAACTAAAGTAGAGATGCCCTAACCTTTCTCAATCAAATGAGAGTTTACACGCAATAGATCCCCTTGGACACAAAGATAATTTCTTTAGCATCTGGAGCTTTATATTTAAATCCACCGGTGAGGCACTAATTTTCATGGTGTGTAGTGCTTTTGCACTCTTCAAAATGTACTCTGCAAACTGAAGCTCACATTTCATGCCTTTAAAAGCTATAAGCGAGCATGTTTTCAGGTGAGATGAAAGACATTCTGGAACAATTGGTGGGTCCATCCAATCGTCATAGTCATAGTCATAGTCATAGTCATAGTCATAGTCATAGTCATAGTCATAGTCAAAGTCAAATTCATTCTCATAACTAGAATCCTATAAAACAACAAACAATTTTGTTAGAAAAAGTAATCAAAATGATGGAAGTATAATTAAAAAAAAATGATCAGCATTTAACATCGACAAATAAGACCTCGTGAATGGTAAGATTCTGAAGGTTAGGACAATTTTGGAGCACTTTGGCCAACCACTTCCACTTCCCAAGCCAATGATTTCTCAATTCAAATACAATCTCCATGTGAGTCAAATTAGGCAAGGTGGGAACCTGGTAGTCATATGCGCACCTCTACATGTGTTGCAAAAGCAAACATTAGAAATCAACCAAATTATTGTACCAAAAAATAAAAAATAAAAGAAACCAACCAAATTTCTTTTTAACATGATGAGCCATTGGAATTCATACCAGTTTTGTGGATAGAAACTTTGCATTACGAACCCAAGCCATTGGGATTGAATGAATATTTGCTCTCACTAATTGGTGTAAGCCATTAAACTCTTCATCCGGAAAACCAACGAGTAATAAACTTGTTGCATGCAAATCCTCTAAAATAGGACACCCAGAGAGAAGCCTTTTAAGACACCTATGGCACTGAGCACCAGATGGGGGGAAAAAGATTGAATCCAAATGAAGTGTTTTGAGCAATGGAAAGTTGACATCGGGAAGATCTTGTATTTTTAAGGCTCTCAACTTAAGAACAGTGAGGTTAATGCAACTAAAAACACAGGTAGGTAACTTAAAGAAACCTATGTCAAGGTTGAGATTCTGAATTCCACGTTGCATAGCAGCATTAATAAATCTATCAACATCATGTGGATTGAAACCAGAAGAAATGCCCCGACTTTTGAGGCGGAACGATCGGATAGGCAATGTGGGGTCACGGGCGAGCATGACTGAGTAGACGAAAAGTCTTAAAGTGTTGAAGTCTGTAAAGTTTCGTTCGTCGAAGTCGAGAGAGGGAACTGAGAGCCACAATGGATTCCATATTTTGGAGAGGATACTTGTTGCGGCAGATTGTTTGGTGGAGAGAAAAGAGAGGATGTGGCAGATAACGGAGTCTGGAAGAGCGCTGATTCTGTCTAAATTTGGAATTGAACGCTGGGAAGCCATCTTAGGTGATGATAGGTTTCAGCCCCAAACGTGAATCACTTCAAAGTCAGAAATTAGAGCTTCTACGGCAAAGGAAAATCTAATCCAAATAATTAATTATTGTTGACAGCTTTCTTCTTCTTCACATGACCCCAACCAGATGCATGCTGTTCTTTCCCTCTTAAACCCTACCCATATAATTTCGTTTTTTCCCCTTGTAAGCTTGTTAGAAATGGTAAAATGAGGAGAAAGAATGTTGATATATGGGGAAGGAGATCAAAATGGCAGAAATGAATTGAAGGTTGTGGGGAAGGATATAGTAACAAGATTTCAATGGAATTTTTTTTCGTTTGCTATTGGGTTGGGGTAGGTTGTATTGTCATGATTGAATTGATTTTTCTTGGTGGGATTCACGAAAGCCTTGGGGATTTTGTAAACAATCGATGTAATCTCTCGGGTTTTCGTTTATGTTTTATTTACTTTTTTTTAGGTAAATACACTTTTGATCCATATAGTCACTCTAAAAAAAAATTATATTTCATCCTTATCATTTGAGATTCTTTCACTTTTAGTCAACTGAAATCTAAGACATCTAGATCAGAGCCTAATCTAAGACATCGAGACATAAAAATAGAGGAAACTCTCGCTATCATCGAGCAACTCACCAATAAGCAAACTACTCCTGCACTCCGTCTAGTCATTCATACAAATAGGTAGGCGGTCAAAACCACTGGGGGTTAGCTTCACATCAATCATAATCAATATAAACAAACATAAGCATTCAAGGATTCATGCATATCACATATACATGCTCATCCATCTTAGAATATTAACATCACATGATTATTATCCCTCATTCCATACACAACAAGCTATCACAATACTAACATAGCATATCAAACATATTCAATCTCAATCAAGTCATCAACATAAGCTCATCATTTGTCAACATCAATCAATGAAAGGATTACTCACCTTATTCTTCATTTAGCATACTTAACTCAACAAGTACAATTCATCATTTCAAAGTTATAAGCAATCAATCATCATTATCAAAGGAATCACCAAATCAGACATATATACATATACAATTCTCACCTCATCCAAAATTATTATCATCAAATAGATTCACCAAGTGTATAATGTAACGCCCTACTTATATTAAAGCGATAAAACACGCGAATAAATCATTTAGTCAACAAATAGACGTCACGTCTCCAAAAGTTCTCCAAAAATATAACATGCATAAAAATTCAAACAACTACGCAGCGGATATATAACATACATCTCCAAGTATACATGTCATAAACTCCAAGTACATCAACATATAAAATCTCCAAATCCTGACATATGGGCAAAATCTCCATAACATAACATATCCAGAATAATCAAACTAGAATAATCGTAAAAACAGACATCCTAGATCAGAGCCTAATCTAAGACATGAGACATGAAAATAGAGGAAGCTCCTGCTATCCTCGAGCAACTCACCAAAAGCAAAACTACTCCTGCACTCCGTCTACCCGTTCATACAAACAGGTAGGCGGTCAAATCACTGGGGGTTAGCTTCACATCAATCATAATCGACATAAACAATTTGAACATAAATGAATCAATCAAGTTTCAATTAATTAACATGAGTATTTAACTTCAATATACACATTCACACAACAATTCCAAATGTCACAAGTATGTATACACCAGACACACTTATCATCAAACAATCATCATTCATTGTAAACAATTAAGATTCATGTCAATTATGCTATGCGCCTATTCCTGACACATATATGCATGTGGTACCGAATCGCCTCAAGGTCGTCACCTTATGATGCAACAAAAACATCATATGTAAGATTTCACGTTCATCTTACATTTTCACTGAAGTAAAAGAGTACACCCTTTTACAACATCAACAACTCGACATGACTATGATGCATTGACATACAAGCAAAGACTCAACAATGCAAAATCACCTCATATATATATATTCAACAACAATATAAAGGATAACCTACATTTATATTGATCAACTTTAACAACAATTGCATTATCAAGTATTTACGTCCACACAATCAACAAGTCACAAATCAAATAAGAATCACCATCACTTTACCATTATTCAATCAACATATAAGCAATCACAGACAAATTATCATCACTCAAACTATATGCATTCACTAACATCGGCTTCATCATTTCATTCAACAACACCATGCGATTCTTCATAATCCAAACAAAGGAGAAAATACATTATACTAAGATAAGTATTGTCATACCCCAATTTTTGACCTAACATCCTACATTCATACACCCTCTGATCCGGAATATTCTCTGACTTTTCAAAAAAAATTCGGCAGAAAGGTATTTTAAAATACCTCATTTTTGTTCCGATTCGGACCATCTTCTCTCTTTATCTTTAGTTTTTTTATTTACTTTTAACTTTTAAAATTCCATCTTTTATTAATTCTCTTTTATTTTTAAATTTTAATTTTAGTTTTAATTATTATTTTTAATTAGTCATTTTTCTTCTTTTGCTTTAATCATTTTTATTTTAATTTTTACTAATTGTCCAAAATGTCCAAAAAATAATAGTGTCAATGTCTAATAGGTCACAAAAAATATGTCCAAGGTCCAAAAATATTTCAAGTCAAGTGTCAACTTTGACATTCCTTTTCCAAAATTCACCATAATTGTCCATCAAAAACCATTAAACCATTTTTTCATTTTCATCAACCTCCTCACCTATAAATAGAGCCTTCATCCCTCACAATTTCACACACCAAAAGTTCTCTTGAGTTGTCAAAGAACTTTTCTC